>Ga0164295_10001156_pt1 | contig 21927 bp, 12 predicted proteins | sample GEODES006metaG_FD_111798 | JGI IMG/M metagenome (GOLD analysis project Ga0164295, IMG submission 111798) | Oligotrophic lake water microbial communities from Sparkling Lake, Wisconsin, USA - GEODES006 metaG | ecosystem: Environmental > Aquatic > Freshwater > Lake | place: USA: Sparkling Lake... | reverse complement strand
CACAACTCTCCTGGTAGGGGCACCATTCGCGAACCTAGGTTCAACATCCGACGCGGGTGCGGCCTATGCCTTCTTGGCAACGACGCCGATTTCGACAACCGTCACTTTTCCAACCGCCGGAATCACCGGAACGAAAGCCGCCGTCGGCACCGTAACGTTCGCGAGCCCAGCCGCCACGGACACCGTGGTGAGCCTTTCTAGCAACGTGTCGGCTGTAACTGTTCCAGCGAGCACAACGGTACTGGCTGGCCGGTCGACCGCGACCTTTGCCGTGAGTTCAACTGCCGTTACGAGCGATACCACGGCGACGGTTACGGCTTCGGGGGCGGGGATCACCAGCAGCCAAGGTTCATTGATCGTTCGAACTCCGAGAGTTGGCAAAGTTGCCTACGACAAGAGCTCCCTCATCATCGGTCAAACCGCAATCGGCACGGTCACGCTGCAAGCCGTTGCGCCAGCTGGCGGTACCGAAGTAACGCTGACCTACACCGGTGCTGGCATTACCGGACCATCCAGCATTACGATCCCCGCTGGTGCATCTAGCGGAACGTTTAGCGTGTTGGCCGGAAGCGTTGCGAGCGAAAGCATCGTCAAGACGGAAGCGTTCCCGAGCTTCAGCGAGAAGTCCACAACCATTACGGTTAGCCCGCTGGTGTTCGGAATCAGTAGCGCAGATAGCGTCCTGCTTCAGAGTCAAGAAACTACGGGCACCCTGACTCTGGCAACTCCGGCGCCAGTCGGCGGGCTGACATTCAGCTTGAGCTCTACTCAGAATCGCTTCATCTTGCCCGCATCGGTGACGGTGCCCGAGGGTGAGTCCACGGTTACCTTCCCGGTGCGAGCTGGCTCGCTGCCAATCGCCGCTGGAACCATTACGGCAACCATGGGTGGGCTATCGCAATCGATGACCATCTCAATTATCGAGTTGGATGTTCAATCGGTTTCGCTAAGTCCAAGCGCGGTCTCCGCTGGTTCGTCCACGACCGGAACCATCACCCTCACCGCAGCTTCTCCGACCGATACGGTTGTGATGCTCAGCCTACAGAAGCCGACGCTAGCGAGCGTGCCCGCGTCGATTCTGATTCCAGCCGGAATGTTGACCGGAACGTTCACGGTGAACACGTTCCCCGGCAAGACCGGGGTCTTCTCCGTCTACGGCCGTATTGGAACGAAGGGTACGAAAGGTACGAAGATCACGATCAACTGATCTTGCGAGTCGGAAGATCAACATCCCTAGTCAGCGAACGCTGACTAGGGAACCACACGGTCAGAAAGAGGCACAGAGTCAATCTCAGAACGTTGGCGATGGCCATCGGACTGTCCAGCATTAATACGGGCTTCTCCCGCGATTCGTCCGATTTGGGCTAAAAGTTGGACTATCTCTATATGATGGGTCCATGAGTTTGTTTCTGACCTTGGTGTGTTGCGCCGCTATTGGTTCCCCCATTGTGGAAGCAAATCCCTTCCCCACCGCAAGAACATTTAACGAGGAACCGGGATTGAGCAAGCTCGCCGATCAAGCCGTAAGGCAATTTGAGAAAGTTGGCGCTTCATACCGCGCGGTAAGCCCCAGCCAACGGTACCAAACGAAATTTTCTTCGAATGGCGCTGTGACCATTTCACCAGCCAAGTCTAGTTTTAGCGTCAACGTAGCCTCGATTGGGTTCGGGGCAAACTCACAAAGGGCGAGTGCACCGACCGTTTCGACCGGCAAAGATGCGGCGGGTTGGCCCAAGTTAACTTACTCACGCCCCGAACTTTCCGAATGGTACGTGAATGAAAAAGAGGCAATGCACCACTGGCTCCAAGTGCCAAGCCGGCCGACGTCCGCAGTTGGCAACCTTTGGGTGAAGATGAGCGTTACCGGTGGGGATCAGCTCCGAACGATCTCGGATACAGCAGTCGAAGTTCGCACAGACGGCCAGAAACTCACTTATCGAGACCTCAAAGTTTGGGATGCAGACCACAAACCGGTTCCGGCTCGGCTCGAGGTTTCTGGTCAGTCGATCTACTTTAACGTTCAAGACACCGAGGCGCGCTACCCGATCACGATTGACCCCACTTGGACCCAAGAGGGCAAGTTGGTTGCAAGCGACGGGGTCACGAACGACTTTCTTGGATTCTCAGTTGCGGTGGATGGAAACTATGCCATCGCCGGGGCTTACTTCGCCGATCCGGGTGGACAAACAAACGCCGGTGCGGCATACGTGTTTAAGCGAACGAGTGGAACTTGGGCTCAGGAAGCGAAGCTCACTGCCGACACCCCAGCTGGCGGCTCGCAGTTCGGCTGGGCGGTAGATATCGAAGGGGACCACGCGATTGTGGGTGCCTTCGGTGCGAGTCCAGGTGGAGTAACGGAGGCAGGACTAGCCTACGTATTTTCGCGCTCGGGAAGTTCTTGGACTCTTCAGTCTGTTCTTGCGGCGCCAGACGCGGAACTCGTTGACCGATTTGGATACTCCGTCGCGATTGACGGATCCGTAGCGGTTGTTGGCGCGTACTTGGAGAATCCGGGGGATGTGAACAACGCGGGATCGGCTTACGTGTTTCGCGAGTCAGCCGGAACCTGGGCATACGAAGCGAAGCTCAGTGCGAGCAATCGTGCGGCGTCCGATCAATTCGGTCTCTCGGTTGATGTGTTAGGAAGTCGAATCGCGGTCGGTGCGAACCTTGCGGACACCGGTGTATCCAACGGCGGGTCAGCTTATATTTACGACTTCCGCAATCCGAATTGGGAGGAGGCCGCAACGCTTGTGTCAAGCGACATTGTTACGGGCGACTCGTTCGGACGATCCGTCGCCTTGGGTTCGGATCAATGCATTGTTGGAGCAAACAACTCCGATCCGAGCGGATTTAGCAACGCAGGCGCGGCGTACGTCTTTCAGTACACCACCCCGGCTTGGTCGCAAGAAGCGAAACTGGTCGCGCCGGACCCATCCAACGGCGCAGTTTTCGGATTTGATGTGGCGATCAGCGGCACAACCGCGGTGGTTGGGGCTTACTTCGCCGATCCAGAAGGTTTTTCTGATGCGGGTGCGGCCTACGTGTTCACTGAGTCAAGCAACGTGTGGAGCTTAGACGCAACGGTGACAGCTTCCGACAAAGCCGGCGGGGACCGCTTCGGATACTCTGTTTCGATCGATGGTGGCACGGTCTTGGTCGGTGCACCCAACTCAAACATCGGCACACAAACGGATGCCGGTGCGGCCTACGCCTTCCTTGCAAGCGTCGCAACGATCAACTCAAGCGTGTCTTTCCCGGTCCTTGGCATTCCGGGGAGTAAATCCACGACCGGAACCGTGAACCTCGCATCTGCCGTTTCCGTGGACACTCCAATCAGCCTCTCGAGCAACTTGAGCTCCCTAATTGTTCCTGCCTCAGTCACAGTATTTGCGGGCCAAAACTTTGCGACGTTCACGGTGACATCCACGACGGTCACCACCGATACGCTCGGTACCGTAACGGCTACCGGTACGGGGATCACTTCGAGCCAAGGCAACTTGACGATCCGGACGCCAAGGGTTGGAAAGATTGTCTATAACAAGTCGTCTTTGATCTTCGGTCAGACAGCCATTGGCACGGTGTCGCTCCAGGCGATGGCACCGGCGGGCGGGATTGAAGTCACGCTGACTTATGACACCGCAGGGGTTATTTCTGGTCCATCGAGCGTCATGATTCCGGCCGGGACAACAACGAAGACCTTCACCGTTACGGCACAAAGCGTTGGCACCGCAACCGTCGTGAAGACGGAAGCATTCCCGAGCTTTAACGAGAAATCGGCAAGCATCACGGTGAGCCCGCTTACATTTGGCATCTCTAGCGTTGATTCCGTTCTGTTGCAAGGTCAGGCGACCACCGGCAAAGTGCTCCTGGGGAATCCGGCTCCGGTGGGTGGACTTACCTTCACCTTGAGTTCGTTCCAGAACCGGTTTGTGGTTCCTACGAGCGTTTTTGTTCCAGAAGGCGCCACGGAGGTCACGTTCCCGATAACGGCTGGTCCATTGCCGGTGGCGTCGGGATTCGTCACCGCAAGCATCGCCGGTCTCTCGGAATCGACCGCGATGTCGATTATCGAAATGGATATCCAATCCATTTCTCTGAGTCCGAGCACGGTCTCGGCGGGGACTCCCTCAACAGCCACGGTCACACTGCTTTCGGTTTCGCCGGTTGATACGGTTGTGACGTTGAGCTTGCAAAAGCCAACCCTCGCAAGCGTGCCTGCATCGATCATCATCCCCGCCGGAATGTTGACGGGAACCTTTACCGTGACCACGTATGTGGGCAAGACTGGAGTCTTCTCCGTCTACGGCCGCATTGGAACGAAGGGTACTAAAGGCACCAAGATCACAATTAACTGAGGCTTTTTAGTCTTCTTCTAGGAAATACTTTCCTCGTCGGCTTCCGCCGACGAGGACGGTCTCGCCGTCGTTCTTTTCGAGGGGAAGGAATTTGACTTCGGGCATGCGCTGAAGGTGTCGGGCAAGCTCCGATGAGTGGGTGGTGACCCAGATTTGGCTGGACATGGAGGCGTATTCGAGCATCCGGGCGAGCGGCGCGATGGCGGCGGAGTTGAGGCTCGCTTCGGGCTCGTTGAAGAACATAAGCTGCGGCGGATGCGGGTGGTAGCATGCGGCGGCGAGGCAGAGGAATTTCAGGGTGCCGTCGGAGAGTTCATGCGGTTCAGTTGGGCGCATGAGGCCTTGGTGCAGCAACTTAAAATGGATCCGGTCGATGCTTAGGTCGGACTCTGGCAAGGCTTCCTTGACGCAGTCGACGAGTGCATCGTAATTACCAATTTCATTGATGAGATAGAGCGAGGCTCCGAGATTGCTCCCATCGGAGGCAAACCGACGTGGGTATGTGTCCGCGCTCAGAGCGCGAGCCGGAGAGCTCTCGTCCGTTCGAAACTCGTGGTACAGGACCCATCGCTCCGCGGCTTGTCGAATGGCTTGCAGGTATGGGTAGTCCTCGGCGTTTTCAATCTGAGCAAAGATCGAGAGGGTTTCGATGATTTCTGGATGCTTGACCTGCTCGCCGGTCAATTTTCGGAGCATGGCTGACCGGCTGCCGCGGTCCACCATCACACGGCCGCCGAGCTTGATCACTTCCTTTTTGACCATCGGGTCCATCGGAAACATTGGCGGCACCATTCCCCACGGTGGCTTGTTCGCGGCGGTAGTTTGGGTCTGAAACCCAAACTCGACTTCATACTCAAAATCGTCGCTCACTACGTGTAGGCCGATGCGCTGGTTTGGCGCAACCTTCCTCGGGCCAGCCCAGAAGACGGACCCAAGGCCACCCTCGGCGACCAGCCGCTCGTTCAGCCTTCCCAAAATCGTCTCCTTCACCAGCCGAAAGGCGTTGAACAGGTTGCTCTTTCCGCAGCCGTTTGCTCCGGTGACGACGTTAATGTGTTTCAGCCGGACTTCGAGATCGTAGATCGACCGGTACTTCGAAACGCTGAATGACTTGATCTGCAAGCTAGCTCCCCGAGTCCAAAAACGCCCGGACAACGCGGATTCTATCGTAAGGAACCGATTCGCCGAGGTGTTCGAAGACGGGCTTTAACTGAGCGCCGCCGACCTCTTCCAACGCCGCTTTTACGCGCGACAAAGTTTCGAGGTCGATCCAGGGTTCAATCGACTTCGGCTTAGTCGTCGCAACCCAGGTTGCGAGATGTCCCCAAACCGTCGTGGGTTTCACGCCCGCAATTCGGCAGACGTCTTCGATGCTGGTATGGGCTTCGAAGTAATCGGCGTAGCTGCCGTTCTTTGGCAATGTCTTCGTGCTCTGGATCACCGGCACGGAGCCCGTGTCAAGCGCCGCGCCGGTTTCGTCGGCATATTCTCGAATTAGGCGCAGCAACGTCGAACCGTATTCCGCCGCCTGGCGGTCGCCGACGCCCGCGATGGCGCGGAGGTTCTCGGCCGTTGATGGACGAATGCTCGCAATGCGCATGAGGGTGGCATCGTGGAAGATGACGTACGCGGGAACTCCCTTCTCCGTCGATGTTGCGCGGCGCCAAGTGCGGAACCTGACGTAAAGGGCTTCAGATTCCGGATCAAGGTCGGTGGCGGTTGGCTTGGCCGTGCGCACGAGCGCAACATTCTCAACCAGGCTCACCTCTGCCCCGCTGGTCACAACCTCTTGACCAGCTTCGGACACGGACAGCACCGGATAATCGCCGGCAGATACTTGCAGCAATCCCAAGTCCACGAGTTGGTGAATCCAAGAAGTGACCCGCTCTTTTTCTTCCGAGGCGAAGGCACCAAATCCCGCAATTCGATCCGCTCCTCGTTCAAGAATCATCTTCACGCGGGACCCCAGCAAAACCCCGGCGAGGAATCCGACGCCGAAGCTCTTTTCGCCCTGCGCCAGCGCCATCGCGGTCTCAATGATCCGGGTCGCCACGACTTGCGAATTCCCCAGGCGCTTCATGCCGCCGGTGCACACGTCGCAGGCACCGCAGCCGCCCTCTGGAATCTCGTAAGGCTGTCCGAAGTGTTCGCTAAGGGCTTTGTGCCGACACTCATGCGAGGTCGCGAAGCGGCGAACTTCTTCGAGAAGGGTCAGGTGGTGCGGGTCTCCCCCGGCGAGTAAGCGCTTCAGACGGAGCACATCGCCGTGGCTATAAAGCAGCACACATTCGCTCGGCAGACCATCTCGGCCAGCGCGGCCAGTCTCTTGCTGGTAGCCCTCCATGCTCTTTGGAATGCACTCGTGGATGACGCAGCGCACGTTGGCGCGGTCAATTCCCATGCCGAAAGCCACCGTTGCGGCAATGACGTTGACGTTTTCCCGGGCGAAGTCTTCGCTCACTTTTCGGCGGACGTCGTTTGGCAATCCGGCATGGTATGCGACGGCGCTGATGCCGCGTGCAACGAGGGCGTTCGCGATGGTTTCGGTGTCCTTACGGGCCAGGCAGTACACAATCACCCCTTCGTCGGGATACCGCGCCACCGCCTCCGCGATTCGACCGACGGTGTCGTCTTTCGAAACAATGCGGTAGGTCAGATTAGGGCGATCGAAGACACCGACGAACTTGAGCGGACGCTCGAGCCCAAGCTGGATCGCGATATCACGCTGTACTTTGGGCGTTGCGGTGGCAGTGAATGCCTGCACCGGCACCCCAGGAAACTCCTCTTTGATGCGATGAAGCAGACGGAACTCGGGTCGGAAATCGTGGCCCCAGGCGCTGATACAGTGGGCTTCGTCGATGGCAAACCGGGCGACGCCCTTGCTCCGTTTGAGCAAGGCTAACGTTGCGGGCAGAAGCAATCGTTCTGGGCTGACGTAAAGCAGGCGCAGTTCACCAGAGCGAAGTTTCGAAACGATCTCGGCTTCTTCTTCTGGGCTGAGTGAGGAGTTTAGTGCCGCTGCAGGCACGCCGACCACGGAGAGCGCATCCACCTGATCTTTCATCAGAGCGATGAGCGGCGAAATGACGACGGTTAGGGAGTTGGTGACGATGGCAGGAAGCTGGAAACAGAGGCTTTTTCCGCCGCCGGTCGGCATGACCACCACGGCATCGCGATTCTTGAGGGAGGCGTTGACGACTTCGCTTTGTAACGGACGCAGCTCCTTAAAACCCCAAACGCGGTTTAATGCTTCCGAAACGCCTTCTTGCTCCAACACCGGTGCTGCCATGTCTATCACTCCCGAGAAAATAGTATAGACAAGCGACTACCTTTTTGCCAAGTTTCCGGCGAGGTTTTCAACCAACGCCCTCGCGGCTTGGATACGTCGGAAAGGAATATGATAACAAAGATGTCTTGTCGCCCCGCTGGTGCCGTCGTTTGTTTCCTACTTCTCTCGGTGAACGGTTTGGCGCAGACCAATCCATTTTCGAAGCTTGCGCCGACGGATGCCCCAGCCGGGAAGAGTTCGAACTCGTTCAAAACGGGTAAGTACCGCAGCCTGTTCAGGGAAATCGGCAAAAGCGACGCGGAGATTAAGTCGAAGCTGAACGCAGCTTGGAACCAACTGTTCTTGGGTGATGCCAAGAACGAACGCGTCTACTTTGAAGTTTCGAACAACATGGCGTACATCAAGGACATCGGGAACAACGATGTTCGAAGCGAGGGAATGTCATACGGCATGATGCTCGCCGTTCAGTACGGCCGAAAGGCGGAGTTTGACCGGCTTTGGAAGTGGTCCAAAACCTACATGCAGCACGCCTCGGGACCGTGGAAGGGCTACTTTGCTTGGCAGTGCGATGATAGCGGCAAAAAGCGTGCCAATGCCCCGGCGTCGGATGGTGAGGAGTACTTTGCGACCGCGCTTTTCTTTGCCGCTGGGCGCTGGGGTTCCGGCTCGGAAATTTATAACTATCGAGCCGAGGCGGATGCGATTTTGCATCACATGCTCCACAAGGAAGAGGACAACGGCGGCAAGGCTGAGCCGGTGACGAACATGTTCAACCGCAAGGAAAAGCAGGTGGTGTTTGTGCCCGGAGGCTCCGCCGCCACCTTCACCGATCCGTCCTATCATCTGCCCGCGTTTTACGAACTTTGGTCGCGATGGGCGAAGAAGGATCGGGCATTTTGGAAATCGGCGGCGGTTACGAGTCGCAAGTACTTCCACCGAGCCGCGCACCCGAAAACTGGCCTGACGCCGGATTACTCGGAGTTCGACGGGACCCCGAAGAAGGCACCGTGGGATCCAAACAACCGATCGGACAACTTCCTCTTTGACGCCGTGCGTGTGGCTGGGAACATTGCCATGGATCACGCCTGGTTCAATGCCGACCCTTGGCAGGTAACCCAGACCAACCGGATGCTGGGGTTCTTTGATGCCCAAAAGCCGACCTATGTAGGCAGCTACTCGGTGGATGGCAAGCCGTTGGTGGACTACACGCCGACCGGTCTGCGAGCGATGAACGGCGCCAGCGGGCTTGCCAGCACTTCACCGGTGGCCAAGCGGTTTGTTCGTGAACTTTGGGATGCAGGCATACCGAGCGGCCAGTGGCGATACTACGACGGGATGCTTTATATGTTCGGGTTGCTCCATGCGAGCGGGCAGTACCGAATCTGGGCGCCGCAGGCAGGTCGCTAGTCGTTTACAAAGCATCGCAAATGGTCTAGGATGAACAAGCCTCCGTTATGAAACTAAACCGTTCCAACGTTTCCCTTTTCGCGCTGTCCGCCGTGGTTCTGGCGGTCGGTTGCGTATCTGTCGCCAAGGGCCGAGGGCAAGATGCTGCGCTTCTTTCGGCGACGCCAAGCGTGCCGAATGCCACTTACAAAGTTGGCGAAAAGGCGACGTGGACGATCAAGTCTCCGACCCTTCGCTCAGTCAATTACATAGCGAAGCGGGATAACTCCGGCAAGGTGGCATCTGGCACATTGCAGTTTCAGAACGGAGAAGCCAAGTTGGAAGTTTTCGGCGACCAGCCATCCTTCCTTTACGTCGAACTGACTGCAGAAGGGGCTAAGCCACTGCCGCTTGCCGCCGCGATTTCCCCGACCGAGATCCAGCCGTTTGCACGCCCAGCCGACTTTCGCAAGTTTTGGGATCGACGCATTGCCGATGCGCGCAAGGTTGCTCTGAATCCGGTCATCACGCCGAAGGCAAACAGTCGAGAGACGATTGAGTACGGGACGTACAAACTCGATTTCATCAAGGGCGAGAACATCTACGGCCAAATGGCTAAGCCAAAGGCGAAGGGTAAGTACCCGATGATCGTGCAATTCCAGTGGGCCGGGGGGCCTTACCCGCTTGATCCGAACTGGATCACTTGGCGGGCTGAGCAGGGCTATCTGATCTTCAATTCGCAAGCCCACAACGTGCTGCCCACGGAGCCGAAGGCGTACTACGACGCTTTGCCGGCGGCGCTCAAGAACTACAGCGGCATCGCCACGGACGACCTGGAGAACAACTACTTTGTGGAGATGTACCTTCGGGCAGTTCGCAGCATCGATTTTGCGATGCAGCACCCGGAATGGGACGGCAAGACGCTGATCGTGATGGGAACAAGCATGGGCGGACAGCAAACACTGGCGGTTTCTGGATTACATCCAGCGATTACTCACAGCATTGCAAACGTTCCTGCGGGCAGCGATTTGAGCGCCATCAAGTTCAACCGAAGTGCTTCGTACCCATTCCTCCCGGTGACCGATCCGAAAGTTGCAGCGGTTGCGCCTTACGTGGATATCAACAACTTTGCCACAGACATCAAGTCGAAAGTACTTATCGGCTGCGGATGGGTCGATACCGTGTGTGCGCCAAGCGGAATTCAGGCGACGTTCAATGCCATCCCGGGCAAAGCGGCTTCTGGCATGAAAGAGCTTGTTCCGATGATCGATTCCCCACACAATCACCAGGCGACTCCTGCCCAGCAAAAGCCGTACGTTGATCGCGAAACGGTATGGTTGGATGCGATTCGCAAGGGTGTTCCCATTCCAAAAAGCTAAGACTATGCTGCTTCCTTCCGTTCCAACCCTTGAACCGATGCCCGCACTTGACTGGTTGTTGGGCGCCAAATATCCCGCGCAGATTGTTCGCACCGACAACGAGGTCGTTTTGACAAACGGATTGGTTGAACGGAGATTGCGGATTTCTCCTTACGTTTCCTCGACCAGTTTCCGGCGCGTAGATACGGGTCAGGAGTTTCTGCGGTCGGTCGAGCCTGAAGGCAAGCTCGTGATCGACGGCAAGGAGATCTTGATCGGGGGCTCCACCTCGCCGCCAAACCGCGCTTATCTGTTGGATGAGTGGGTCGCTCAATTGAAACCAGCGAACAATGCGATGTCGCTGGCGAGCGTTGAGCTTTGTGCGGTGGATAAGCCAATTCCTTACCAACCACAGACCGGCCAGAGCTGGCCGCCGAAAGGCAAGGGCGTGCTTCTGACTTTCAAATCCACAGACCTAGAAGCGAAAGTCCGATTGGAGATTTACGACAACTTGCCAGTGATCGGAAAGCAGATTAGCTTGAAGAACATCGGTACGAATGTCGTACGGGTTGACAAGTTTTCTTCCGAGCGTTTGAGCATTGTTGAGGGAGAAAGCTCCGTTGACATGATCAATCGTTGGCGGTTGCCGAACGTAACGGTCGCTACGAGCATGGCCTTTGGTGGCATGACGGTTGAAGGGGCGAACCGGGCCGTACATTGGGAAATTGATCCTGGCTTCGAGACCCAGGTGAACTACGAGAAGCAGACGCCGTGCGTGCTGGACGTGCATCCGCCGACGGGTCCTGGTTTTGACCTTGCCCCCGGCAAGACGCTCGACTCGCTTCGGTCTTACGTGCTTTTGCACGATACAGAAGAGCGGGACCGACGAAGCCGAAGCGTGCGGACGATGTTCCGAAAGCTGGCACCGTGGGTGGAAGACAATCCGCTCATTCTGCACATTCGCACCGTGGAAGATAAGGCGGTTCGGGAGGCTATTGACCAAGCCGCTGAATGTGGCTTTGAACTCGTAATCCTCAGCTTTGGTAGCGGACTGGATATGGAAGACACTTCGCCCGCGACCATCGCGAAGTATCGGGCCCTGAACGACTATGCGGAAGCGAAGGGCCTCCGGCTCGGCGGTTATTCCCTCCTTGCCAGTCGACGAATTGACGACGAGAACGACGTGATCAACCCCACCACGGGCAAGGTTGGCGGGGCTATTTTTGGCAACTCGCCGTGCCTCTGCAGCAAATGGGGCATCGGTTACTTCGAACGGGTTCAGAAGTTTCTTGAAGGAACCGGCTTCCGGGTTCTGGAGCACGATGGCTCGTATCCCGGCGATGTTTGCGCTTCAACGAAACATCCTGGTCACCGCGATCTCTCGGATTCGCAATGGAAGCAATACGCCCGGATTGAGGAGTTTTACTCTTGGTGCCGAGACCGAGATATCTATTTGAACGTTCCGGACTACTACTTCCTGGCGGGCTCAAACAAGACGGGAATGGGCTACCGGGAGACCAACTGGTCGCTTCCGCGAAACCAGCAGCACCTTCACTCGCGACAAAACTTGTTTGACGGAACGTATGACAAGGCCCCTTCGATGGGTTGGATGTTCGTGCCGCTGGTCGAATACCAAGGCGGCGGAGCAGCCGCGACGATTGAGCCGCTCAAGGAGCACCTCACCGATTACGAACTGCACTTTGCCAACACCCTCGGCTACGGAGCCCAAGCCTGTTGGCGCGGACTTCGGCTCTACGACGCCCCGGAAACCAAAGCCATGGTCCAGCGGATGGTCGCTTGGTTTAAGCGGTACCGCCAGATTCTAGAATCCGACGTAGTGCACCTGCGCCGCCCGGATGGACGGCAGCTCGACTATGTGTTGCATGCGAATCCGAATCTGAAGGAGAAAGCCATTCTCGTGGTCTACAACCCGACCGCTGCCCCACGAACCGAATCGATCACCGTGCCGCTGTACTACGCCGGGAATCCAGCGTCGGTCAGAGTTCGGGAGAAAGAAGCGAAGTCCAAGGTTCTGAAGTCCAAGAACGGCGCCGTCACCTTCTCCACCACGGTTCCAGCCCAAGGCTGGACTTACTTCGTGATGGAGTAAGTGAACTCGGGGGTCTTAGAGTCTTGGATCGACCGGCTCACTTTCCAAGGCTAAGACCCCAAAAGCGCATTGATGGACTTTTCGAAGCGGCTGGCCGGCAACAAAGCGCCGAAGTCCTTCTAGCCCAAGGCTGAATTCGCGGAGCGCAAGCGAGCGCTTCTTCGAGAGACCACGGTTCCGAAGTCGCTGCAAGTTCTCTGGAAGCAAGTAGTCAGGTCCGTAAATGATCCTCAAGTATTCGCGACCGCGGCACTTAAGCGCGGGCTGGATCATGCCAACTTTGCCTTTGTGGATGAAGTCTAGGGGTTTGAAGACCATGCCTTCACCCCCGGCATGCGTGTGGGTAATCCACCATTCCACCAGGCTGTCACACTCCTCTTGGCTAGCTAGGTCAATCTTTCGCCACGGCGTGGCTCTTAGGACGTCCGGATCTTCGGCACAGAACGCGGCAATGTTCTGCATATGCCATTCGTGGCTCTTGTCGAAATGGACGGATCCCTCGGTCGCCAGAATATGAAACGGGGCGAGTTTGTAGTCTTCCAGCTTCTCAACCGGCCAGCAGTATCTGGAAAATGCCTCTCGAAACAGCCCAGCCGCTTCGAGCTGAACATCTGTCCTGGTTTGTAGCTCGGCCAGATCCACGTCTGGGAGTCTTTCGGCGGCGGACGCGATCCACTTCTGACGTGCCGATAGACTTGCATTCGCTGCTTCGCTCACCGGCGCGTATTGAGCCTGGATAAGCTGCTGGGCCTTTGCGTTCCATGGCATCAGCTCGGTATCCAGCACCGCCCAATCCGTCTGCAAACCAGACCAGAAACCTCCGCGATCCATCGCACCGGAAAGCCGCGCGAGCAGAGCCTGTTCGAGGTCGAAGTCGTCAAAGAACCGGCGACCCGAGCGAGAGAGAATCACGCCCAGTCCGCCATCGACGCCAAACTTGCGCTGAATCGCCTCGGGGTTCTTTCCCACCACGACCACGGACCGGGAGCCCATGTGTTTTTCTTCGGCGACAACGTGAGTTACCCCTTGCTTTCGGAAGTAGCTCAAGACCTCGGCTGGATGTTCCAGGTAGTCCGGAAGCTCGGAAGTTGCGGCCGGACTCATCGTCGGCGGTAGATAGACGAGCCAGCGCGGATCGGCTCCGAAACGGCTCATGGCTTCCATGGCCGCCGCGGCGTTTTCCTCGGGAATGATCACCGTGCCGAACCCGTCACAGAAGACGTGCTGACGCCCGCGAACATCCGCGATATCGAGCAGCGAATCATTCGCCTGTTGGGCGGTTCCAACCTGGCTGGAAGACTCTGGGCTTATGACCGGGCGCACGGGTTCGCAATAGGTTTCTTTCGCTTCGACCGAAACAAACTCAATTTCTGGGTACCGAAGCGCGGTCAACTTTCCACCGAACACGCAACCGGTATCGATGCAAACGGTGTTGTTGAGAAACTCGGGTTCAGGCACCGGGGTGTGACCGTACACGACCATCGCACTCCCGCGATACTCCTCTGCCCACTTGACTCGCACCGGTAATCCGAACTCATCCGTTTCACCTGTGGTTTCACCGTACAACGCGAATTCACGAACCGCGCCAGAGCCTCTACCTTGCATGTCCTCACGCATTCCGGCGTGAGCTACGACCAACTTGCCCCCATCCAGCACGTAGTGGCTCACCAGCGAGTCAAGGAACTCCCGAATCTCTCGGTGGAATTCCGGAGTTTCGTGGCTGAGCTGTTCCAAGGTCTGTTCGAGTCCATGATTGACGTTTACGTCCCGGCCCGAGAGCTTCTTTACGAGTTTCGAATCGTGGTTCCCCGGCACAGCAAGCGCGAGTTCAGCTTCAACCATTCGCTTTACGAGTCGAACGACTTGCGGAGAAGCCGGCCCGCGATCCACGAGGTCACCAAGAAACACGGCTTTGCGACCTGCTGGCGCCGAAAGTTCGGAGTCAGTGACGACGTAGCCAAGGTTGCCCAACAGCTCGAGAAGCTCGTCGTAGCAGCCGTGAATATCGCCGATGATGTCGAACGGTCCGTGCTCACTTCGGCGGTCGTTCCAAAGCGGCGTTCTTGTGATCGTCACCGCGTCGATTTCCCCGACTGAATCGAGGACGAAGATGTGCCGGAATCCTTCGCGCTTGAGCGACTTGATGGATTGCAGCAAGTCTCGGTTTTGGTTTCGGATGACATGCCCGGCCATGTTCCGATCGGTCCGATGTTCGTTTCGCTCCTGACAAACCGGCTCTGGGACCTTGAAGACGATCGCCACCGGCAGGACGTGGAACTGCTTCGCGAGATCCACCAGGGGCTTTCGCGCGGAAGACTGTACGTTTGTGGCGTCGACCACGGTGAATTTGCCCAGTTTGAGACGCTTGGCAATCATGTAGTGAACGAGCTCAAACGCTTCCTTCGTGACGGTCAGGTCATTCTCATTATCAGAAATTAGGGCTCGGCACTGATCGCTGGAAACGGTCTCGGTTGGCAGAAAGTGCTTTCGAGCAAAGGTCGATTTGCCGCTTCCTGAGGTTCCGATCAGAACCACCAGCGACAGGTCCGGAATCTTCACGTTCATCTCGCAAACACCGCCATCTGGGTTGGAGCACCGAGGTCATCATGCAACGGCCCAACCGGTTCCGTCCGGAAGCGATAGCCCCACCGGTCTCCAATCTCTTGGCACCACTCGGCAAACTGGGCCCGCGTCCACTCGAACCGATGGTCGGGATGACGGAACTTTCCGGGTGCTAAGCCGGGAAACAGAACGTTGTACTCCGCGTTTGGCGTTGTTACGACGACCGTCTTTGGTGCCATCTCGCCAAACACAACTCTTCCGAGACTTTCCAGGCGGTAGGCATCTAGGTGTTCAATCACTTCCACCAGTGCCGCCGCATCGTAGCCAGCAAGAGCTTGGTCACGATAGGTGAGGGAGCCGTGGATAAGCCGCACCTTGTCGTGAACCTTGTCCATGACTTCGCCCAGGCGAAGTCTTCGCTTGGCGGTTTCCAGTTCTCGGACAGAGACGTCGACTCCGACGATTTCCGTTATCTGCGGATTCCGCATGAGACGCTGCACCAGTTTCCCTTCGCCGCACCCAAGGTCCAACACTCGCGCCGCGCCCGAAGCGATGATCTCGGCCGCGACGGTATCTAGGCGCCCATCGTGCAGGTTTGGACGGTCCGATTGCACGAATGGCTCCGGCGATTCCTCTGCGTCTGCCTCTGGGAAACCATCCAACTCGGCGAGACGGGTCAGCGCTTCGCGAGTGAGCCGGCCCTGATGCTTCAGATACCGACGCGTAATTTCCTCGCTCTTCGGATGCGACGGAAGCCAGCTAGCTCCGCGTCGGAAGAGCTTATCAATCTCCGTCTGATCGACGAAATAGTGCTTGGCATCATCAAGCACGGGAACGAGCACGGTCAAGTGCAGCAGGGCTTCGCCGATTTGAATTTCTGCCTTGAGGTTCACCGAATACAGGTTTCCGGAGCCCAGTTGCTCGCAACTCACCGTATAGCCCAGCGGTTCGAAGAGGCTGCGAAGAAACCCTTCCCCGCCCCGGCAGCGAATCGCCGGAATCTGAAACTCTAGCGGAATCGGGGTTGCGGCGAGGTCTGGCCGTTCTTTGCTGCGGCCCGACATTGCCGTGGAAAAGAACTCAACCAATGTGCTCGAAAGGTACGACGACGCTACATAGGGCCGATCGTTGACGTACTGGTCCTGCCCGTTCGTGCCGCTTCCTCGGACCAAGCCAATTGGATCGATCTCCACGATCACCGCGACCGCACAGGACTCATCGCTGGCTTCGGTAAAAAGTAGCCGAGCCGTGCCAAACGGCATCTCCGCCACATGCATCCGGCCGGGATGCTTGTGCAGCAGATAGCCCAAGTCAGTTGCCGGACAATACGAGGTGCGGATGAGGAGCATGAATCGGCCTGAGAATACCGCTCAGGCCGATCCATCGCCTATTTTCTAAGCTCACCCTTTACGAGTGAAGTACCGCTTCGCGAAGACGATAAAGTTCGTCCAGTTAGGGCCGTTGGTGTGGCCGCCGGTGTGTTGGCTGAAGGCGAGGTCTCCGGTTAGCGCCGGCGTACCTTCGGGAGGCATTTCGGAAACCGAAAGACCTTTCTTGCCCAGAAGCTCCCACGCCGGGGAGGCTAGCTGGGTGGCCATGAAGGTGCCACGGCTATCGATCCAGGTGCCTTCTACTTTCGGACTTCCGATGCCGACGAAGGTCGGGCGCGGAGCGGACATGGCGAGAAGCTGGTGTCCATCTACCGGCATGTCGCCGGGAGTCAATGGCCCGGCGTACTTGACGTAGTTTCCGGCCATCCAGTGGTACTCGCCGCTGGACGCCACGTTTTCGACTTGCTCACCCGAGTTTCGACGCCAGATCTTCACCCCGCCTTGACCGGATGATCCAATAAAGCCAATCGCGAACCGTGGCTCGTAGGCCATGGTTACGGCGGCCGCTTTGCCGTACCGAGAGAGACCCTCGATGACAACGCGTTTGGCGTCAGTTTGCGGGTCTCGCTCGAGATAGTCCAGAGCCCGTGAAGCGCCCCAGCCCCACGCCTTCAACGCTCCCCAATCCTCCGGCTTTCTCGGCTCTCCCTTGTTGACCAGGCCAATGATTCCCGACCTCAGTCCGGCACCGTTGTCGGCTTGGTAGGAACTAGGCTCCAGGATCGCAAAGGCCCACCCTTCCTTAATGACCATCGACTGCCACTCAGGAGCCGGCGGCGTCGGTGCGCCGGGACGCGGCGGGAAGGAGAACCCGAATTCCATGACGACCGGAACCTTCTTTGCCTGTCGGGGCGTGACTAGCGTCATGCGAATATTGACTTCAATGGCCGGGTACGAGCGGTTATCCACCCGCCCGACGAGTTTCTTTGTCGTTGTTTCGTAGCCGCCAACCGTCGTCTCCGTTTCCGATTCGACCCGCCACTCCACCTTCGGTAGGTTCTTCGGCGTACGTCCGTAGATCTCTCGATCTAATAATTCAGCAATCTCGCCCCGGCGGCGAGACCAATCCCGAGCGGACTTCACGGGCTTTCCGTTCGCAAAGGTCAGCAGCGCCGGGATGTTTGGGTAAGGATTTGCTTTGCTCTCATCGGTATTTGCTGCGTTCGGTGCATTCGGGTTCATCCCGTCCGCCCCACCGCGAAGCGACGTGATGTTGAGCGTTTTCAGCAGCAGGGCATGATCCGCCTCGGTTGCGGCGCGGGAGTTTTGACCTTGCGACATCGCCATCAGGATCAGCGGGGTGAGCACGTTATTTCTCCCAATGGAGCGTTGCAACTCCGCGGCCCAGAAGCGTGACCGTGCCATCTTTGACCTCTCCGAGTTCGCGGAATTTTTCCCCTGCCTCGGTCTCGGTCGAGCGGTAAAGCTTCGGCAACTTGAATCCGGTTGGCGTTGGCGGCAGCTTAAAGGTCAGCGGCTTGGTTCCCGGATTGACGAGCACTAGGGCCGCCTCGGTGCCATCGTCCTTTCGGTATGCCGAGATTCGAACATCGGCATCCGTTGTCGCAGCCTCAACCCGGTGCCAGCCCGCGCCGATGAAGTTGGAGAAGTGCTTGATCGCATAGAACCGTCCGCGCCGCTCCACGCTTCCATCCTGCAGATTGTAGTAAACGAGCGCGTTTCCAGGCTGGTGAACGCCACGCGCCGCGATCCAGACAAAGTACGCGCTGACGTCACCATAGGCGAAAGCATCCGAAATCATGCTGGCCTGCTGAACCATGTCAACGCCTTCCAGAAACTCGGTTTGCATAAAGGGCTTTTGTCGAGCGGTGTCGCCGTACACTGCTTTCAATCGGGCGAGGGCCGTGCGGTACTTGGTGGGCGATGCCTCTTCCGCGCCGTTTCCATAAATGTGGAACGAGATGTTCTGCAGTAAGCCGAGCGCCTTCTTGCCCGCATCCGTTTCTGGGTCCAGGTGCCGCTTCACTTGCGAATCGCCGCTATCGAGGCGAATAGTGAAAGTCTCGGGACCGGTGATTCCTGGCATCCCGGCGCCGAACTCCTTCTTGAGCACAGCATGGGTCGCGGTCAGCGTTTCTGCGTATCCAGCCATCTCGTACCCTTCCGGGGTCTTCCCTTCCGTCGCAAGGAACTCGCACCCTTCATACGCCACCGCGATGTCGAGCTCGTTTTGCAGCGTGATCAGGTCTGGCAATCGCCCGGTGACTGATTTGAACTTCAGGAGACTGTCCTTCCACCACTCGGCAAACTCGCCATAAACGTACTTTCCGTCTGCACCGCGCTTCAGGGTGACGTTTGCTAATCCCTTGTCGGTACCGTCCGATCGTCCGCTAAGCAGTCCGTTGTTCTTGAGCCGCCCAGGCGGCGACCACGAGGTGAAGAGCAACTTGACCGGACCCTTTTTGCCTCGGGATGCCGCGTCGCTGTACTTGGTCGCTCCGGCGACGTAGTCGCGCAGCATGTTCTCAAACGTCGCCTGCTGCCCCGGATAGTCGTGGAAGTTTCGGAGCCGCAGATAGTCGAGCTTAAGATCGGAGAACAATGCGCGATACACGCGATCTCGCTCGCCGTAGGAAAGCAGGGCATCGCCGTTGTAAGTCTGCGTTCCACCGAAGCCGAGCATCGGCTGGTGCGTCTTCGAAAAGTCGATCGTAACCGGAATGGGCTCTTGCGGTGCGGGGGTTTGGTGGAGTCCATGAGCGAAAAGAGCGCCGATGGCGAAGGTTCCGCCAGCTAAAAGGTGAGTCATCATCGTCATCACTTGATCTACCGATACATCATAACCAGTACGGCATAGCCCGGGAATATCGATAACGATTTTTCCGCTTTACGACACGATTTTTTCGAGCGCGTGCCCCTAGAAGTAGCTTTTGAAATCGACAACATCGGGATTTCCCGATAGACTGTCGGCAACGTGAATAGAAACGAACTTTCCCGTCGTGACGTCCTCCGTGGCACCGCCGCCGTGGCGGTTGGTGGCCTGCTTGCCAAGGGCTCGGCCGCCGAAAAGCCCGAAGCCGACCGACTGAAGCTCGGCATCATTGGCTGCGGCGGAAAAGGCTGGAGCGGCATGCAAGATGCTGCCCAGTTCGGTGACGTCGTTGCCATCTGCGACATCGACGCCAAGGAGCGCGCTCGCGGCATGGTCGAGCACCCGAAGGCGGCAACCTTTGACGACTATCGACGGATGCTCGAAGCGATGAAAGGCGAAATCAACGCCGTGGTCGTCAGCACTCCTGACCACCACCACGCCATCGCGAGCGCACTGGCGATGAAGCAGGGACTTCACTGCTACTGCGAAAAGCCCCTCACCCGAACGATTTGGGAAGCCCGACAGCTCGCAGAAATCGCAAAACGACACCGAGTTGCCACCCAAATGGGCAACCAGAGCACGGCCAGCACCAACATGCGAAAGGCCGCCGCTCACGTTCGTGCCGGAACCTACGGGGCGGTTAAGGAAGTCCACCTTTGGACCGACCGCGCGGCCGCTTATTGGCGACAGGGCATCCCTCGACCACCAATCGCGCGCGCACCGAAGACGGTCGACTTTGACCTCTGGCTCGGACCCCGACCGTACCGACCGTACGGCGAGGGCTACCACCCGTTCGCATGGCGCGGATTCTGGGACTTCGGCACCGGCGCCCTAGGCGACATGGGTTGCCACATTTTCAACATGTCCTACATGGCACTCGACCTAAAGGACCCGCTGACCGTACAGGCCGAAACAAGCGGCCACAACCGCGACAGCTTCCCGGATTGGGCAATTGTCCACTACGAGTTCCCGAAGCGAAAGGACCGAGAAGCCCTGCAGGTTCACTGGTATGACGGCGGCAAGAAGCCGGCGGCGAACCTTGCGCCCGGATTCGACTTTGGCGGGAATGGCAGCATCGTGGTCTGCGAAAAAGGCACGATTTACAGCCCCGATGAATCGAACACGCGCTTCCTTCTTGTTGGCGGCGGAGAGTTGCCAGACATCGAGGTGGAAGAGAGTCCAGGTCACATGGCGGAGTTCGCCCGCGCCGCGCTTGGCGGAAAGCCAGCTCGGTCTAACATTCCTGAGTATTCCGGTCCGCTCACCGAGACCGTGCTCCTTGGCAACCTCGCCATTTGGGCTGACGGTCCGAAGTTGGAGTGGGATGCGAAGGCGATGAAAGTAAAAGGGACGAACGAGTTCGATGAACTCATTCGCCCCAAGTTCCGCCCGGGCTGGGCTGTTTAAGCCAGATTAGCCCTTGATGGGCCGAATCTTGATGTTGCGGAAGGACACGTTACCGTGGTCTCCCTGAATCGCGATTCGGCCCTTTCCGAGCTTGCCGAAGTTTGGATACTGAGCGAACTTGCTCTTGGCCACTCGCGCCTTGAAGTCTTCGCTACCAAGAACGTAGTCGTAGTATTTGGCTCCGTTAACCCAGGTGCTGCAGACCTTCGGGCTCACGAGAATGCGGAGCTCGTTCCACTGCCCCGATGGCTTTGCGGTATCAACCGGTGAGCTGTAAAGTTCATACAGCATGCCGGAAGTCTGGATGCCTTCCTGCTTCGGGTGATCGTACAGCTGAATCTCTGGTCCGCTGTGCCAAACCGCATCGCCGTCATCCGCGACGTGGTACATGACGCCGCTGTTCTGGCCTTTTCCAAGGTTGAACTCGAGCTTGAGCTCGAACCACTCAAACTTCTCGTCGCTGACAATGTCTCCCGCCGTGCTGGCGTCGGCGATGGTCAGAACGCCATCTTTGATCTGCCAACCTGCGCTAAGCTTGTCGGACTTAAAGTTCTTCCAACCGGCACTGGTTTTGCCGTCAAATAGGAGTTTCCAACCAGCACGCTTTTCCTCGGCGGTGAGGGTAGGAATCTGAGCGAATGCGATAACTGCGACTGCGGCAAGCATGCACGTATGTTAGCGCACCTTCACCATCAGAATCTCATCGTGTGGCTCACCGTTAACAATCATAAATTGCTTTTCGAAGCTGAACTCCACAAAACCGAGCGACTCGTATAAACGGCGAGCCGCCGTATTGGAGACATTCACCCCGAGATTGAGTTGCAAAACTCCGGGCCACGTAAATGCGTGCTCGATGGAGGCGGTGATGAGGGCACGCGCGAGTCCCTTTCCGCGAAACTCGGGCTGCACATAAACTCCCCACACCCACGCCTTGTGTCGTAATCGTGCGGACTTCTCCGTCTCGACTCCCGTCACACCCGCGAGTACGCCATCAATGAATGCGCCAAACACCGCCGCTCCCTCCTTCGGGATCAAACGCGCCGCGACGTCACTTAGCGGCCGATCCACTTCTTCGCTGTGGTCGCTCACGAACGCCGTCGGTTCCTCGAGCAACCCACGGAGCCGCACCGCCTGAAAAATCTGCGCATCCTCTGGCTCCAAGAGTCGAATCGTCATCTCGGAGCGAAAGGTACCTCTCAGAATGTGACGCCGAACGTGAGCGTTAGATCTTTT
>Ga0164295_10001155_pt1 | contig 21932 bp, 16 predicted proteins | sample GEODES006metaG_FD_111798 | JGI IMG/M metagenome (GOLD analysis project Ga0164295, IMG submission 111798) | Oligotrophic lake water microbial communities from Sparkling Lake, Wisconsin, USA - GEODES006 metaG | ecosystem: Environmental > Aquatic > Freshwater > Lake | place: USA: Sparkling Lake... | reverse complement strand
GGCGCTGGTGTTGCACGCACACGCCGCGCCGCATCCAGATGCAGGGTCAGGCCGGCATGGAGCGGCGTCGTCGCCAACTGCCAACGGGTAAGCCGTTCGTAATGCGCGCAAAAGCGCGTGATGGCCGCCGGGGCCATTCCCGTTCGGCCGGTTGCCCGCGCGAGGCTCGCCTCCTGCTCGGCGCGCCAGCGCGGCACGGTTTCCCAATCGGGCGCAGCGAGGAAGGCGAGCGCGTCGAGCCGGTTCCACAGCCGCTGATAGGCCCCGGCCAGCGCCTGATTGGCGTGAGCGCGCCAGACGGCAGCGGGGTCCTCGTCGGCCTCCAGCCCATTGACCGGATCGTGCAGCAGCGCCGCCGGTTGCGCCCGCGCGCCGATGCACCAGCCTTCCAGCACCAGCACATCGATGCGCGCCGGCGGCTGCCAATGCTGCGGTGCCAGGCGATCGTCGGCCAATTTGTCGAAGCGCGGCAGTGCCACCGGCTGGCCGGCGCGCACCTGGCAAAGCGCGTGCATCAACAGCGGCACATCATGGCTGCCGGGCACGCCGCGCGTGGCGAGCAGCGGATGGATGCGCGTGGCCAGCGCCAGACGATCACGGCGCGGCCGATAGAAATCATCCAGCGACACGGCGGCTGCGGCCAGCCCATCGGCCTGCAAGGCGCGCGCGATGCCGGCGGCCAGCGTGGATTTGCCGGAGCCTTGCGCGCCGGCCAGACCCAGAATGAACGGCCGCGTTCCCAGTTGCGGGCGCAGCCAATCGAGCAGGCAGGGCAGGGCATCCATGGCGCCATGCTGCCCGCCGCGCCGCCGGCCGGCAAGCCTGCGTATCGGAAGGGCTTGCGCCCGCGCGCCGAGGCGGGCCAGATGCGGGCATGACTGATTTTACCGACATTCGCGAAGCCATCATCCGGCTGTGCGCCGATTTCCCTGGCGAATATTGGCGCGCAAAGGATGCGGCGCGCGCCTATCCATCCGAATTCGTCGCTGCGCTCACCCGCGAAGGCTGGCTGGCGGCGTTGATTCCATCCGAATATGGCGGTTCGGGCCTGCCCTTGTCGGCGGCGTGCGCGGTGCTGGAGGAAATTCACGCCAGCGGCGGCAATGGCGCGGCGGCGCACGCACAAATGTATGTGATGGGCACGCTGCTGCGTCACGGCAATGATGCGCAGAAGGCGCGCTATCTGCCCGCCATCGCGCGCGGCGAATTGCGCCTGCAAGCCTTTGGCGTGACGGAGCCGACATCAGGATCAGACACGTTGAGTTTGCGCACCATGGCGGTGCGCGATGGCGACGATTATGTGATCAACGGCCAGAAGATCTGGACGAGCCGGGCTGAGCACAGCGATCTGATGGTGCTGCTCGCCCGCACCACGCCGAAGGACCAGGTGGCCAAGCGCACCGATGGCCTGTCCGTCTTTTTGCTCGACATGCGCGACTGCGCCGGGCTGTCGATCCGCCCGATCGACACGATGATGAACCATGGCACCACCGCTATATTCTTCGATGATGTGCGCGTGCCGGCTGCCAATCTGATCGGCACCGAGGGCCAAGGCTTTCGCTACATCTTGTCGGGCATGAATGCCGAACGCATCCTGATCGCGGCGGAATGCATTGGCGATGCGCGGTTTTTTCTGGACCGCGCCTGCGGATACGCGCGGGAGCGCCAGGTGTTCGGCCGCCCCATCGGCCAGAACCAGGGCATCCAGTTCCCGCTCGCCATGGCGCATGCGCGGATGAGCGCGGCGCGGCTGGTGGTGGCAGATGCCTGCCGGCGATATGAGTCCGGCGAAGTGGCGGGCGCGGAAGCCAACACGGCCAAATTGTTGGCGGCGGAGGCGAGTTGGCAGGCCGGCGAGGCGGCGATGCAGACGCTGGGCGGCTTTGCCTTTGCCGCCGATTACGACATCGAACGCAAGTTCCGCGAAACGCGGCTGTACCAGGTGGCGCCGGTATCGACCAACCTGATCCTGGCCTATCTGGCCGAACATGTGCTGGGGCTGCCGAAGAGTTATTGAGGCTGCATCACGGCGGGGTGGTGCCGGTTGTCGCGGCCGCTTCTGCGGCAGGTTTGGCCGGCTCTGGGGGCACGGCGAGCAGTTCGAGGGCGGCGATGATGTCGGCCTGGCGGTCAAGCTGCGCGGCGAGGGCGGCGCGGGCATCCTTTTCGATGTTGGCAAGTGCGAGTTTGGCGGCGTCATTGGCCTTCTCGGCTTCAATGCGCGCCTGCTCGGCAGTGGCCAAGCTCTTCTCTGCTGCAGCCTTGTCAGTGACGGCTTTCAGATAGGCCGTGTTTAGTGCGCTGCAATCTATATTCTTGTCGCAGTCGTCATAGGCTTTCTTGGCGACGGTCAGTTCTCCCTGACGATTTTCCAACGCAGATTTTTCATTGGCTTCCGTGTTCTTCTTGTCATTCAGAATGATTTCTTTCTCGTCGGCGTCCTTTTTGCGCTTGGCGGGGGCATCGGCGAATTGCTTCTTGAGGTCGTTGAGGTCGTTGACCAGGCGGGTGCGCAGCCGGGCGGTTTGTTCGGCGCTGCCGCCGTCGCCGGATTCGGGGCTGGCAACTTGGGTGGCCAGGTCGCGCAGGCTGCGGGCCACGCTCAATTTTTCGCCGGCCGCCCCCAACGCCTTGGCGCCGGGGGCGGCTGCCGAGGTGGCAAGCTTGACGGCGCTTTTCAGCGCGGCGCTGGTGACGTCGCGATAGGCGGCGAGGAGTTCGGTGGGATCGCTGGTGAAGCTTTTCAAATCCCAGTTGCCGATATCATCCTTGATGAAGGCCATGCCGGTCTTGCCGCGGCCGGAGCCATAGACGGTCGAGACATTCTGCCAGTAATAATCGTTGGTCAGGCTCTGGGCGAGGCGCACGCGATCTTCGACATCGAGCCTGCCGGGATTGGGCAGGCCGAAGCGATCACCGTCGCCATCGAGCCATTCGGCCAGTTGCAGGAAGCGGGTATTGCTGCTGTCGCGCAGATAATCGGCGGTCGGGAGCAGGCGGGCGCTGGTGGGGGAGGCGCTGATTTGCTTGGTGAGGACAGCGATGCGCCCTTGGATCTGGTTGCCATACTCCGCATTGACGAAGCCGAAGCCGATGATGGCGGAGCGCACGGTGCGATCCTGCGGAACGTAACGGACATTTGAAAAAGCGGTACGAAATCCGGCGGAGCGCAGCAGGGCGGCATAGTTGTCGACGGCAATGGTGATGACGCCGGCGTCCTTCTCCAACTGACCTTTGATGCCCTCTTCGGTGTAAAGCCTTTCGGCGTTACCTTCCCTTTTGTGGATTTCGTTGTATTGTTGCCTTACAGTTTTTCTGGGTTCTTCGATGGTAAGATAGCCATAATCGCTACAAGTCTGCACCGGAACGTAAGTCGGTTTCCCCAATAGCAGGATGAAATCTTTCTGGGCGATTAGGTTGCAGCCAGAAAGTATGACCTGGCGTGCGATCGTAATGGCATCTTGCAGGGCAGCGCAATCCTGCCTGTTGATGGCGGCCGGCAACCCAGCGCTGCCAACGCCGGCATTGACGCACATCATGTTCTCGAAATTGACGAGCCTGTCGCCGGCATCCCTTACTTGGGCTGTTCGTGCGAGCTCCGGCACAGAACTGGCGCGTTCGAGAGCCTCGTCGCTGAAATTGGCGCGATATGGCGGGTGTGCGGCGTAAGTGGCCATGGCCAGCTTGACGCTGGCTTCGTGCCACTGCGCAGCGGCGCGGATGCTTTCGGAAACCACAGCGCCCATCTGGCCGATCTGGCCGGATACAGGGATGCTGAGCGGGCCTTTGTAGACCTCGACATCGATGCGCATCATGGCGCCGCCGGACAGGCTGGCGGATTCATAGCGGGTGGCACAGCCGGCGAGCAGCAGCGGGGCGAGCGCGAGGAGTGGGACAAGCGGGCGGACGGGGCGCAGCGGACGGATCATTGCGAGGCTCCGGTGGCGGGGAGGGCAGGCGCGGCCGGTTTGGGCGGCGGCGATAGCTTGGTGATGGCGGCGTCGAAGATGGTGGCGACATTGGCGGCATCGGCGGGCTTGGCGGCGTCGGCGGCGCGGCGGGCTTCGGCCAGGGCGAGATTTTCGCGGGCAAGCGGCAGCAGGCGTTCAGCCTCGGTGGATTTGGGCCTGAGGATGCGCCCGCTATATTCCTGCAGCGTCTGGATGAGCGGCTTGGCATCGAAGCTGACCGCCATGATCAGCCGATCCTGCGGATTGAAGGTGCGCATGCCTTCGGGGCCGAGCACCTGGAAGCCGCGCTGGCGGGTGAAGCCGGTGGCGCAATCGGTGGCGACGGGCTGGATGAGGTTGGACAGGGATTTGACGGCCTTTTCTTCGGCGGCGGCAGTGGCTGTTGCGAGTGCGGCATTGGCAGCGTCGAGAGCGGCCTTTTTTGCTGTCGCATCGGCAAGGCCGTTGGCCGCAGCGACGGCTGCGTTATGCGTCTTGCCGGGTTCGACCAGATCTGCAGCAAGTGTGGCCGACACGCTTTTGACGGTGGCCTTCAGCGCGACGGGGGAGACACTTAACCCGGTGACAGCCTGGAGCAGGCTGGCGATGGCATTTTCGACAGCCGTGATACTCGCTTTATCTTCGTCTGGGACGGCGGCGCGGATTTTGATCAGCGCCTCGAAGCGGGCAAAGCTCTCATCGGTGCTGGCCCGGCTGGGCGGGCCGACCGGGGATGGGGTATAGGCGGGATCACCTTCGGCCTTGAAGTCGGTGCGGGCGCCCCATGGATCGATCTGCCAAGCCTTGAGGACACCGGATTCAAAGCGGATCTTGGTGAAGATCGCCGAGGCCTTGCCGGTCATCCGGTAGCGGTAGAGCGCATCGGTGTTGGGAATGATTTGGGTGTAGGCGATGGGGGTCGGGCTGCCATTGCCGAACGCGATATTGGCCGAGGCGCAATAATCGAAGACGCGATAATAATAGGTGGTCCGGAATCGCACATCCTGATCGACATATTTGGGGTTTTCGCCTTGGGTGACGTGCAGGCGGTCAGGCATGGCGCATGACGCGAGCAGACAGGACATTGCGGTCGTCAGTATTGCACTGCCGACACGTCGTGAAATGGCAGACATGTTGACTGATTCCCCCCGAGAAACAATTCTGATTGTTAAGCAACGATAGTAAGGACGTCAAGGCCATGAATTTGTGAAATACTTGTGAAACATTGAATATTTTGCGAGTGCAAGACGGGAAAGAACGGCAATGATATGCGGGGGATATGGTGTCTGCGTGCAGGACAGGGAAAGACGATCATGGCAGATGTGTTGATGATCGGTTCCGTTCGCACGCGACCGGGCAACGCCAAAGTGGAGACGTGTTTACGGGCCAACATCTGCGGGATGATCCGCGGTTGCTGATCCGCCGCCTTGCTGCCAGTCAAACCGCTGAACATCGATGCATTGACCAGGCGCCACCCGGCAAATAGCCTTTGGCGCAGCGCTGGCCGCGAAGGACAGGGGCGCTGGGGGTGCGTGGTGATGTTGCGATTGTCTGGCGGCCTTTTGGCGCTTTGTTTCATCGGCTTCCCGCCAGCTCAGGTCGCGGCGCAGGCGCCCGTGCCCGCCCTGGACGCCGTGATCACCAGAGCGTTGGCGGTGCAGGAGGGCGACGCCGGCACGTCGGCCCAGGCGGCGGCGATTGCCAGCTATCGGGCGGTGCTGGACGAGGCGGGGCGGATCGATCGGGGGTCGCTGAATCTGGATGAGCAGGTGGATCATGATCTGCTGGTGGCGCATGTGCGCACGCGCCTGTTCGAGATGGAGACGCTGCGGCTGCACGAGGTGAGCCCGGCCATGGTGTTTGCGCTGGGGCAGACCAATGCGCTGTTCCTGCGGCCGGGCGCGCTGCCGGATGCGGCGGTGCGGCAGGCGGTGGCGGAACTGCAGCGCCTGCCGGCGGTGCTGGCGCGGGCGAAGTTGAACCTGAAGAACCCGGCGCGCACCTGGACGGAAAATGCCATTGTCCAGGCCGGCTATGCGCGGCTGCTGCTGCGCGATTATGTGCCCAGGGCCGTGGTGGACAGTCCGGCGCTGAAGGCCGAGCTGGTGGCGGCAGCGGGGCCGGCCATGCAAGCGGTCGATGATTTCGAGCGCTGGTTGAAAAGCGATCTGCTGCCGCGATCGACCCGCTCCCCGGCGTGGAAGCCGGCGGAGATTTCGTTTTACGAGACGGTGCAGGAACAGCTCGACGGCTATGACACCGAAACGATCCTGCGCATTGCCGAAGCGGAGGAGACGCAGCTCACCGCCGAAATGCGCGATCTGGCGCGGCAGATTCATCCCAGCGGCGATTTGCGCACCGTGTGGGAGGTGATGAAGAGCGAGGCGCCGCCGTGGGCGAATGTGATCCCGATGGCGCAGCGTTATGTCGACATGATGGGCGCCTGGTTGAAGGGGCCGGGCGCACATATCGTCACCATCCCGGATTATATCGATTATGGCGCGCGGGAATCGCCGCCGATGGCGCGGCGCATCCTGCCGTTTGGCGGGGCCACTGGCGGGCCAACCGTGGCGGGCCGGCAATCAGGCTATTATATTCTGACGCCGCTGGAGGACACGCTGACCCCGGCCGAACGCGCCAGCCGCATCAAGGCCTATAACCCCTATTGGACGCACGTGATTTCCTATCACGAATGGCTGGGGCACAATGTGCAGATCGCCGCGCGCATCCGGCATGTGACGCGGCCGATGCGGCGGGCCTATCGCAGCGCCTATTTCAGCCAGAGCTGGTCGTTCTATCTTGAGCGGCTGATGGAGGAGGAGGGCTATTACGAGACCCTGCCCCACATGGAGGCGCTGAAGACCAGGATGGCGCGCCGGCAGATGCGCATGTGGCGGGTGCAACGCATCCTGACCAAGCTGCGCATGGCAAAAGGCGAAATGACCTTCGACCAGGCCGTGCAGGCCTATGTTGACAAGATGGGGATGGAGCCGACCAACGCCTTCATCGAAGTCCAGCGGGATTCGCAGTCGCCGTCCTCGCCGGGGCGCGAGATCATCGGCGAGCTGGAGATCATCAAGCTGCGCGACGAGTACAAAAGGCGGATGGGGGTGCATTATGCGATGCGGAACTTCCACGACACGCTGCTGACCTATGGCGATCTGCCGTTCAAGCAGATCCGGCGGTTGATGTTCCGGGATTAGCGCCATGTTCGTTGGCTCCATGCGCGCTTCACCCTATTGGTGCGCGGCGGACGGGCGGTAACATGTGCGGATTGGTTGGGGGTTGATCGGAGCGTTTCATGGAATTGCCAACGGCCTCGCGCCGGAAATTCCTGGTGGCCATTGCCAATCTGGGCAGCACCGGCTGGATTGCGATGAACTGGCCGCAGATTGCCTATGCGGCGCAGCACGGTGGCCACAGCGATGCGAACGACGCGCCGCCCACCAGGCTGAACACGCTGAGCCCAGCCGAGGCGGCCGATATCGAGGCCATTGCCGGCCAGATCGTGCCGAGCGGCAAGACGCCGGGCGCGAAGGAAGCGCGGGTGATCTATTTCATCGACAATGCGCTCGGCAGTTTCTTTGGGGCGCAATTGCCGTCGTTCCGGCAGGGAATGGCCGAATTTCAGGGCCGCTTTGCCAAGGCGCATGGCGGCAAGCCGTTTGCCGCCGCATCCGATGCGATTCAGATCGCCTGGCTGCATGATGTGGACCGGACGCCCTTCTTCATGGCCGTGCGTCGGCTGACCGTGCTCGGGTTGATCGCCTTGCCGAAATATGGCGGCAACAGTGATTATGCCGGGTGGAACCTGCTGGGCGTGGAGAACAACCACAGCTGGATGCCGCCGTTCGGATTTTACGACACGGATTATCCGGGGTTCGAACCCTATCCCGGCACCAAGCCCTACACGGCCTGAAGGACAATTCATGGCACGCAAGACCTACAGGACCAGCGAAACGGTCGATTTCATCGTTGTCGGATCCGGGGCGGCCGGCGGCATCGTGGCACGGGAACTGGCGCGTGCCGGCAACAGCGTCGTGGTGATGGAGCAGGGCCCGCGGCTGGCGTCGCATGAATTCGAGCATGACGAGCTGAAATATCGGTTCCTGTCCGGCATCACCAACGATCCGGCCACCAGCCCGCAGAGCTTCCGCAGCGATCCGGCGCAAAAGGCGGCGCCCGTCGCCGGCCGCAACCCGCTGACCTATGCCAAGGTGGTGGGCGGCAGCAGTTCGCATTTCAATGCCAATTTCTGGCGCCTGCACGAGATTGATTTCATCGAACGCAGCCGGCTGGGCGCGATTGCCGGGGCCGATCTGGTGGATTGGCCGATCACCTATGCCGAGCTGGAGCCCTATTACACCAAGGTGGAATGGGAAGTCGGCGTATCGGGCCTGGCCGGGGCCAGCCCGTTCGATCCGCCGCGCAGCAAACCCTATCCGATGCCGCCGCTGCCGGTGAAGGCATCGGGCGTGCTGTTTGAACGCGGCGCCCGCAAACTGGGGCTGCACCCGTTTCCGGCGCCGATGGCGATCAATTCGGTGGAGTATAAAGGCCGATCGCCGTGCATCCAGTGCGGCCTGTGCGGCGGCTTCGCCTGTGAAGTGGAGGCCAAGGGATCGTCGGTGTGGACTGTCATCCCCGAAGCCGAAGCCACCGGCAAGTGCGAGGTGCGCGCCAACGCCTATGTGTTCCGCATCGGCATGAACAAGGCCGGCCGCGCCACCGGTGTCCATTATTTCGATCGGGACAAGAAGGAACAATTTCAGAAGGCCCGCGCCGTCGTGGTGTGCGCCAATGGATCGGAAACGCCGCGGTTGCTGTTGAATTCGGCCACCGGCAGCTTTGCGCAGGGGCTGGCCAACAGCAGCGGCGCGGTGGGCAAATATCTGATGTTCAACAAGGGCGGCAGCGCGGCGGCGCGGTTCGACAAGCCGCTGAACGAATACAAGGGCGCCAATGTCACGCGCATCATGCACGATTATTATGACAGCGATCCAAAGCGCGGATTTTATGGCGGCGGCGGTTTCGATGCCCGTTCCGGCGGACCATTGACCTGGGGCCAGAGCGTGCCGAAGGGCACGCCGAGCTGGGGCCCGGGCTTCAAGGAATATCTGGAATCCTACACTTACTGGATGACGGTTGCCGGCCATGGCACGTCGCTGGCGGTGGAGACCAACCGGGTGGATATCGATCCGGAGCTGAAAGATGCCTGGGGTGTGCCGGCGATGCGGGTGACCTACAAGGACCATCCGGATGATATCAAACATGCCGAGTGGCAGGTGGAACGCGCCGTCGAGATCATGGGCGCGGCTGGCGCCAGCCAGATCGTGCCGGGCGAGGTCGGCAACACCAGCGGCGGCGTGCACCTGCTCGGCACCTGCCGGATGGGCAATGATCCAAGAACGTCGGTGGTCGACAAATACCACCGCACCCACGACGTGAAGAATCTGTTCCTGTGTGACGGGTCCAGCATGGTGACGTCGGGTCGCGGCCAGCCGACCCAGACCATCGAGGCGCTGGCGTTCCGGGCCGGCGAATTCATCGCGAAATTCGCGCGGGCGAACGAAATCTAGGGTCGATTGCGTTCAAGTCGGAGCGAGGAAGCTCCCTCCCTTCAAGGGAGGGCGAGAGACGAGCCGCAGGCGAGGCCCGGGGTGGGTGTTGTGTGTGGCCACTGGCAGGCTCACCCACCCCGCTCGGCTGGCGCCGAGTCGCCCTCCCTTGAAGGGAGGGCGCCAAGGCGCTTCAATCAAACTGCAATCTACCCCAAAGCCCCGCGCCTGCCAAAAACCGCAATCGACGCCGCCGCGCATCGGCGTAGGGTGCTCCCGCAATCCAAGGGAGCAAAGCAATGGCCGAAGCCTATATCATCGATACCGTTCGCACGCCGCGGGGCATTGGCAAGGTGGGCAAGGGCGCCCTGGCGGACATGCACCCGCAGCATCTGGCCGCCGCCGTGCTGAAGGCGATTGCGGCGCGCAACGATCTCGTCACCGCCGATGTGGATGATATCATCTGGTCCACCTCCACCCAGAAGGGCAAGCAGGGCGGCGATCTCGGCCGGATGGCGGCGCTGGATGCCGGCTATGATCTGAAGGCCAGCGGCATGACCCTGGACCGCTTCTGCGGCGGCGGCATCACCAGCGTGAACCTGGCGGCGGCGCAGATCATGAGCGGCATGGAAGATCTGCTGATCGCCGGCGGCACCGAGATGATGAGCTATACCGCCACCATGGCGCAGGAAGAGCGCGCCGCCGGGTTGGCGCCGATGATGATGGGCAGCGGCAATGCCCGCCTGCAGGCGCATCACCCGCAAAGCCATCAGGGCGTGTGCGGCGATGCGATTGCGTCGATGGAAGGCATTTCCCGCGCCGATGTCGATGCGCTGGGGCTGGAAAGCCAGAAGCGTGCTGCCATCGCGATTGCCGAGAACCGCTTCGCCAAGAGCGTGATCCCGGTCTATCGCGAAGATGGCACGCTGGCGCTGGACCGCGAGGAGTTTCCGCGCCCGCAGACGACGATGGAAGGGCTTTCCGCGCTGGAGCCGAGCTTTGCCAAGCTGGCCGACATGCCGCTCGACCAGAAAGGCACCACCTTCCGCAAGCTGATCAACGCGCGCTATCCCGATCTGAAGATCGAACATATGCACCATGCCGGCAATTCGTCGGGCGTGGTCGATGGCGCGGCCGCCGTGCTGCTGGCCAGCAAGGCCTATGCGGACAAGAACGGCCTGAAGCCGCGTGCCCGCATCATTGCCATGGCCAACATGGGCGATTGCCCGACGCTGATGCTCAATGCCCCGGTGCCGGCGGCACGCAAGGTGCTGGCCAAGGCCGGGCTGACCGTCGACGATATCGATCTGTGGGAAATCAACGAAGCCTTCGCCGTGGTCGCCGAGAAGTTCATTCGTGATCTGAAGCTGGATCGTGACAAGGTGAATGTGAACGGCGGCGCGATTGCGCTGGGCCACCCGATCGGCGCGACCGGCTCGATGCTGATCGGCACGGTGCTGGACGAACTGGAGCGCCGCGATCTGAAGCGCGGCCTGGTGACGATGTGCGCGGCGGGCGGGATGGCGCCGGCGATCATCGTTGAGCGGGTGTGATCCATTCCCTCTCCCCTTGCGGGAGAGGGTGACACGCGCGCCAACGCGGCGGGGTGAGGGTTATTTCATGTTGGCACAGGCGGCGCCCCCTCACCCCGCTCGCCTTCGGCGAGTCGCCCTCTCCCGCGAGGGGAGAGGGACGTAAGCATGTATTCGCTCCTCCCCAATCTCCGCGTCATCGAGGCCGCCGCCTTCGTCGCTGGCCCCACCGGCGGGCTTTATCTGGCGCAGATGGGCGCTACCGTCATCCGCATCGATCAGATCGGCGGCGGGCCGGATTTCAAGCGCTGGCCCTTGAGTGCTGCTGGCGACAGCCTCTATTGGGAAGGGCTGAACAAGGGCAAGCAGTCCATCCAGATCGATCTGGCGCGGGCGGAGGGCCGGGAACTGGCGGTCGCGCTGGCCACGGCGCCGGGCGATGACGCCGGCCTGTTCCTCACCAATTTTCCGGTGGAGGGTTTCCTGTCCCACGCCAATCTGGCCGCGCGGCGGCCTGATATCATCACGGCGCGCATCATGGGCTGGGCGGATGGCAAGCCGGCGCTGGATTACACGGTGAATGCTGCGGTGGGCGTGCCGGACATGACCGGGCCGGTGGATGGCACGCGCCCGGTCAACGCGGTGCTGCCGGCGTGGGATCTGCTGGGCGGGGCATGGGCGGCCTTTGCCATGGTCAGCGCGCTGCACCGGCGCAAGGCGACCGGGGAGGGCGCGGAAATTCGTGTGCCATTGTCAGACCTGGCTGCCACCTCACTGTCGCACCTGGGCTTTGCCGCCGAAGCGCTGCTGCACGGCGATCGGGGGCGGCTGGGCAATGATCTGTTCGGGGCGTTCGGGCGGGATTTCGTCACTGCGTGCGGCGCGCGCCTCTATCTGGTGGCGATCACGCCGAAACAATGGCGCGGGCTGGTGGCGGCGCTGGGGCTGGGCGAAGCGGTGGCCGGGTTGGCAACGGGGACGGGCGCGGATTTCACTGCGGATGAAGGCGCGCGCTTTACCCATCGCGCGCTGCTGTTTCCGTTGTTCGAAGCCGCGATGGCGGCGCGGACGCTGGCCGAACTCGGGCCGGCGCTGGATGCGGCCGGCGTCACCTGGGGGCCGTATCAGACGCTGGGCCAGGCGGTGCGCGAGGATGCGCGGCTGTTCACGCACAACCCGCAGTTTCAGACCATCGCCCATCCATCGGGCCTGACCTATCCCGCCGCCGGGCCGGCGGCCAGTTTGGCCGGCGAGGCGCGCGGTGCGGTGCGGGCGGCGCCAGATCTGGGCGCCGATACGGATGCAGTATTGGCCGACGTGCTGGGGCTGGACAGCGGCGCGATCGGCCGGCTGCACGATGCGGGGCTGGTGGCATGACCCCACATGTTTCCGACGCGGATCTTGCGCACTGGCAGAGCTGGATTGGCAAGCCGGAATGGCGTGAGGACATGCTGCACGCGGCCGATGTGCTGCGCTTTGCCGAGGCGTTGGGCTGGGATGCGGAACATCTGGGTTGGCCGCCGCTGGGGCATCTGGCGCTGTTCCTGCCGCCACCGGGGCCGCGCGGGGTGGATGGCCATCCGGCGCGCGGCGGTTTCTATCCGCCGGTCAGCCTGCCGCGCCGCATGTTTGCCGGCGCCGAGATGGAATTTCACCGGCCGCTGATTGCCGGCGCGCCCGCCATGCAGATGCGCGTGCTGGAGGCGCTGGATCTGAAACGGGGCAAATCCGGCACGCTGCTGCTGGGCCGGGTGCGCATCCAGATCTGGCAGGACGGTGAGATCGCGCTGACCGAGGTGCAGACCATCGTCTGGCGCGCGGCCGGTGATCCGGTGCCGCTGCCGGTGCCGGCCAGCCCGCCGCCGGTGGGGGATGCTGGCTTCACACCGGATGCAGTGCAATTATTCCTGTTTTCCGCCGCCACGGCCAATGCCCACCGCATCCATTATGATCTGGCCTATGCGCAAGGCGAGGAGGGCTATCCCGGCTTGGTCGTGCACGGGCCGCTGGTGGCGGCGCAGCTGCTGGGGGCCTGGGAGCGGCGCAATGGCCCGGCCAAACGCTTCGCCTTCAAGGCCGTCGCGCCGGTCTTTGCCGGGCAGAAGGTGGCGCTGCGGCGCGATGATGGTGGCTTGGCGGCGCTGCGCTGTGATGGCACGGTGGCGATCAGTGCCGAAGTGGAGTGAGCGATGGATGCCGAGACCTTCGGGCTGCTGAAAGACCAGCTCGCCCGCTATGTCGATGAACGGCTGATTCCGGCCGAGGATGCGGTGGAAGAAGGGGATGATATCCCTGCCGATATCGTTGCCGAATTCAAGGCGATGGGCCTGTTCGGCCTGTCCATCCCCGAAAGCCACGGCGGCCTGGGGCTGACCATGGCGGAAGAAGCCGCGCTGGTGCGCACATTGTGCCGGGCCAGCATCACCTTCCGCAGCCTGATCGGTACCACGGTGGGCATTGGCAGCCAGGGCATCATGATCGACGGGACGGCGGCGCAGAAGGCCGAATGGCTGCCACGCTTTGCCACCGGGGAGGCGATTGCCAGTTTCGCGCTGACCGAGCCGGGGGCGGGATCGGATGCGGCAAGCTTGCGCTGTTCGGCGGTGTTGGAAGGCACGCATTACCGGATCAACGGCACCAAACGCTATATCACCAATGCGCCGCGCGCGACCGTCTTCACGCTGATGGCGCGCACCGAAGCGGTCAAGGGCGCCGCCGGCATCAGCGCCTTCATCGTGCCGGCCGACAGTCCGGGGATTTCGCTGGGCAAGCCGGATCGCAAGATGGGGCAGCGCGGCGCCAAGACCTGCGATGTCATATTGGAAGACGTGCTGGTGCCCGCCGCGAACATCATCGGCGGCGTACCCGGCCAGGGCTTTCGAACGGCGATGAAGGTGCTCGATCGTGGCCGCATCCATATCGCGGCCGTGGCGCTGGGCATGGCCGACCGGCTGATCGAGATGAGCCTGGCCTATGCCATGGAGCGCCAGCAATTCGGGCAGCGCATCGGCGATTTCCAACTGGTGCAGGGCATGCTCGCCGACATGGAGGTCGACCGGCTGACCACCGAGGCGCTGCTGGAGCGCACCGCAGCGCGATTCGATGCCGGATTGGTGACGGCCAGGGAATGTTCGGTGCTGAAGCTGCATGCCAGCGAAGCGGTGGGGCGGATTGCCGACCGCGCGGTGCAGGTGCACGGCGGCGCCGGTTACATGGCCGAATACAAGGTCGAGCGCTTCTATCGCGATGTGCGGCTACTCCGGATTTATGAGGGCACCAGCCAGATCCAGCAGACGATCATTGCGAAAGCCATGATGCGGGAGAGAAATTGATGAGACGCGCAGCCATTGTTTCACCGATCCGCACGGGGGTTGGCCGTTTTGGCGGGTCCTTGGCCAGCCTTCCAGCCGGTGAACTGGGCGCGATCATCCTGAAGGCGCTGATGGCGCGCACCGGCATCGATCCCGAACGCGTTGATGATGTGGTGTTCGCGCACGGCTATCCCAACGGCGAAGCGCCGTGTGTGGCGCGCTGGTCGTGGCTGGCGGCGGGTTTCCCGGAATCCGTGCCGGGCGTGTCGCTGGACCGGCGCTGTGGTTCCGGCCTGCAGGCGGTGATCGACGCCGCGATGCGGGTGCAGACCGGCGCGGCGGACATCGTGGTCGCCGGCGGTGTCGAAAGCATGAGCCAGGTCGAATATTATTCCACCGATCACCGCAATGGCGCGCGCATGGGCAGCACGACCTTTCACGACCGGCTGGTGCGCGGCCGGGTGATGAGCCAGCCGATCAGCCGCTATGGCGTGATTTCGGGCATGATCGAAACCGCGAACAATCTGGCCAAGGATTATGGCATCAGCCGCGAAGAATGCGACGCCTATGCCGCGCAAAGCCACCAACGCGCCGCGCAAGCCTGGGCGGACGGCAAGTTCGATGCCGAACTGGTGCCGGTGGAAATTGCCCAGAAAAAGGGGCCGCCGTTGGTGTTTGCCGCCGACGAGGGCATCCGCGCCGATGCGACGCCGGAAAGCCTCGCGCTGCTCAAGAGCATCGAGAAGGACGGCGTGGTGACGGCCGGGAACGCCAGCCAGCAGAATGACGGCGCCTCGGCCTGCCTGGTGGTGGGGGAGGACATGCTGGCGCCGCTGGGGCTGACGCCGATGGCCTGGCTGACCGGCTGGGCAGCGGCAGGCTGCGATCCCAGCCGCATGGGCATTGGCCCGGTGCCGGCGGTGGAACGGCTGTTTGCGCGCACCGGGCTGGGCTGGGACGATATCGATCTGGTCGAATTGAACGAGGCCTTCGCGCCGCAAGTGCTCGCCGTGCTGAAAGGCTGGGGCTGGCACGATCCGGACCGTTTGAACGTGAATGGGTCAGGCATCAGCCTGGGTCACCCGATCGGCGCGACGGGCGGACGGATCCTGGCGACGATGTTGCATGAATTGCAGCGGCGCGGTGGACGTCACGGGTTGGAAACCATGTGCATCGGCGGTGGACAAGGTCTGGCGGCGATTTTCGAGTTGGCGCATTGACAGCAACCACTGTAACATTGTTTCATCGAATCGCGCCGGATTGTTCGGCCTTGGCATTTGCCAAGCAAGTTTTGAGAGCTACCCCGGTCGGGGGCTAGGAGCGGTGCTGGTTCTTCGGAGCCGGCACCGCTTTTTTCTTTGGGATGATCGTGCGTAGATGACCGCCATAACCACCCCCGCCGCGCTTGCCGGCATTCGTGTGCTCGATCTGTCGCGGGTACTGGCCGGGCCATGGTGCACGCAGATCCTGGCCGATCTGGGCGCCGACGTGGTGAAGGTGGAGGTGCCCGGCCGCGGCGACGACACCCGCGCCTGGGGGCCGCCGTTCCTGCAGGGCGCGGATGGGCAGGACGAGATCGGCACCTCGGCCTATTATCTCGCCGCCAATCGCAACAAGCGCAGCATCGCGGTGGATTTTACGCATGAGGCTGGCCAGGCGTTGCTGCGCGATCTGGCTTGCCAAGCCGATATCGTGGTCGAAAATTTCAAGGTGGGCGGCCTGGCGAAATATGGCCTGGATTGGCCGAGCCTGCGCGCCATCAAGCCCTCACTGGTCTATTGCTCCGTCACTGGCTTCGGGCAGACCGGGCCTTATGCAGCGCGCGGCGGCTATGATTTCGTGGCGCAGGGCATGGGCGGCTTCATGTCGGTAACGGGCGAGGAGGGCGGCGGGCCGTTGCGCGCCGGTGTGGCGATGGCCGATATCGGCACCGGGCTTTATGCCACCATTTCGATCCTGGCGGCGCTGCGCCATGCCGAGGCGACGGGCGAAGGCCAGCAGATCGACATCAGCCTGCTGGATACGCAAATCGCCAATCTGGCCAATCAGGCGATGAACTGGCTGGTCGGCGGCGTCGATCCGGGCCGCATGGGCAATCGCCACCCGACGGTGGTGCCCTACACGCTGTTCAAGGTCGCCGATGGGCAAATGATCATCGCCATCGGCAATGATGGCCAATTCCGCAGCTTCGCCCGCGAAATGGGCGTGCCCGAACTTGCGGATGATCCGCGCTTCGTGACGGCGCGCGCGCGGCTGATCAACCGCGATGCGATCGAAGCCGAAGTGCAGCGGCTGGTGGCGGGCGAGCCCGGCCTGCCGCTGATCGACCGGCTGGTCGCGGCCGGCGTGCCGTGCGGCCCAGTGAACAATATTTCGCAAGTGTTCGCCGATCCGTTCGTGGCGGCGCGCGGCACGGTGCATGAATTCGTGCGCGATGATGGCGTGACCATCCCCAGCGTCGCCTTCCCCGGCAAACTCTCCGCCACGCCGGCCACCATGCGCCGCCCGCCGCCGCGCGTGGGCGAGGATGCGGGCGACGTGCTGCGCGAATGGTTGGGGCGGTCGGATGCGGATGTGCTGCGGGCGGGCGGCGTGATTGGCTGAGTCCTTTTCGTCACACCGGCGCAAAACTGCCGCTGGTGAGACGTTCGGCCTGTTGGCCTGCCGGGAAGTTACATCCATAACGGACATATGGGTCAAGATATTGCACGCGCCGCGGTGCCGGCCGGGGCTGCGTGGTTCACGCGCCTGTTTCTGGGGCTGGCGGCGCTGTGGCTGGTGGCGCAGGCAAATCGTGGCGGTTTTCTGGGGTCCTGGCGCGATGCGGCCAGCCTGCCCGGCAATATCTGCTGGCTGCTGATCGCCTGGTGCCTGGCGCGGCTGTTGGTGGCGTGGGCGGTGCAGGCTTTGCGGGCGCGGCAGGTGAGCCGGGATGCGCTGTTCTTGGCGGCGTGCCTGACGGCGGTGGAATTGCTGTGGCGCGCGCTGGGCGGGGGCGAGATGGGGCTGGCGGCATTTTTCGGGCAGCCGGTGATGGTGATCTTTGGGTTTGGTGCGCTGCATCGACGGCGGGTGGCGGGGTAACGAAAGCCCACCCCCAGCCCCTCCCGCAAGCGGGAGGGGAGCAGAAGGGCCGAGCCCACACGGCTCCCCTCCCGCTTGCGGGAGGGGCTGGGGGTGGGGCTTGTCCGCAGAGCCGGCCCTACCGCCCCGTGAACTGCGGCGCCCGCTTCTCCAGAAACGCCGCCATCGCCTCGCGATTGTCATCCGTGGTGTGCGCCAGCGCCTGCATGGCGGCCGACAGGTTCAGCACCGTATCCAGGCTGGCGGTGCGGGCTTCCCACAGCAGGCGTTTGGTCATGCGCACGGCTTGCGGCGGGTTGGCGGCGATCTTGGCGGCGATGGCGCGCGCTGCGCTCAGCAGTTCGGCATCGGGCACCACGCGCGACACCAGCCCGATGCGCAAGGCCTCTGCCGCGTCGATCAGGTCGCCGGTCAACGCCAGTTCGGCGGCCTTGGCATGGCCGACCACGAACGGCAGCAGCCAGGCGCCGCCGTCACCGGGGATGATGCCCAGTTTGACGAAGCTCTCGGCGAATTTGGCGCTCTCCCCGGCGATGCGGATGTCGCACATGCAGGTCAGGTCGCAGCCGGCGCCGATGGCCGGGCCGTTGACGGCGGCCACAATCGGCACCTCCAGCGCCGCAAAGGCGCGCGGCAGGCGCTGAATGCCGGTCAGGTAATTGCGGCGCGTGGTGATCGGCGCGGCGCTGGCGAGGCCGTCACCGCTGGCCATCTTCTTCAGATTGCCGCCCGATGAAAAGGCACTGCCCGCGCCGGTGAGGATGGCGACGCGCGCCTGCGGATCGCGCTCCAGCCGGGCGAGCGCCGCGAGTATGGCATCGACCATGTCGTCATCGGACACCGGGTTGCGCAGTTCCGGCTGGTTGAGGGTGAGGGTGACGATCGGGCCGTCGGGTTCGTAGAGGACGAGGTCGGTCATGGCGGGTTCCCTTGCTTGCAGATGTTTACCGCACACCCAGCCCGCGCGCGATGATGCCCCGCAGGATTTCACGCGTGCCGCCGCGCAGGGACACCATCGGCGCGATCTGGATGGTGGCGTCCAGCGTGGCCAGCAGCGATGCGGGCGGTGACGGGATCAGCGGCAGCAGCGCGCGCGCCACTTCGGGGATGGCCTGTTCGAACGTCGCGCCGAGATCCTTGACGATGGCGGCTTCCAGCGCCGGGTCCTCGCCGGCCGCCAGCAGCGCCGCCATGCCACGCGCCATCTGGCGCAGCACGATCAGATGCGCTGTCAGCCGACCGATGGCGGCATGCGCAGCGGCGGGGGCATCGGGGCCGAGCGCCGCGACGAGCAAATCCAGCAGCACCATGGTGGACAGGAAGCGTTCCGGGCCGGAGCGTTCAAAGGCGAGTTCGGCCATCACTTGCGCCCAGCCAGCGCCTTCAGCGCCGACCAGCGCGTGGGCGGGGACCAGCACATCATCGAAATGCACTTCGTTGAAATGATGCTCGCCCATCAGATCGATGATCGGACGGATGCTGATGCCCGGCGTGTCCATCGGCACCAGCAACTGCGACAGGCCTTCGTGCCGCACACCGTCTCCGGTGCGGCAGAGCAGCAACATCAGATGCGCCTTGTGCGCGAAGGTCGTCCACAATTTCGTGCCGCTGATCCGCCAGCCATCGGCGGTGCGGTGGGCGCGCGTGGAGAGCGCGGCGAGGTCCGATCCGGCGCCGGGCTCGCTCATGCCGATGCAGGCATATAATTCGCCGCGCGCGATGGCGGGCAGATGGGCTTGCTGTTCGGGCGTGCCGAGTTTGAGCAGCAGCGGCCCGGTCTGGCGGTCGGCGATCCAGTGCGCCGCCACGGGTGCGCCGGCGGCGAGCAGTTCTTCGATCACCACCAGCCGATCAAGCGCGCTGCGCTCCTGGCCGCCGTGCTCGCGCGGCCAGCACATGCCGATCCAGCCACGCGCGCCCAACAGCCGCGAGAAATCCGGGCTGTGGCCGTTCCAGCTATGGGCGCGGGTTTCCGCCGGGATGCTGGCAAGTTCGGCGGCGAGGAAGGCGCGGACGTCGGCGCGCAGCGCAGCGCGGGCCGGGGTTTCGGGGACGGCGGGGAAGCGGAAACGGTCTGCCGTGGTGTCACCGGCTGGCGCTTCGGACGGGGTTTCTGCGGTGGCGAGCGCCCAGACGCTCCCAGCGCTGAGCGCGGCCTGGCCGAGCGCCGCCTGGTGCCGATATTCGCTGCCCTGTTGGTCGCGCCGCTGCCAAAGCTTGGCCGTGAACAGGTGCAGACGGTGATCGGCGGTCACGCCGATGGCGCCGTGGAGCTGGTGGGCCAGCGCGGCGACTTGCCCGGCCGCTTCGCTGGCGCGGGCCTTGGCGGCTGCGGCATGATGTGGTGTGCCCGCGGCCAGCGCCAGCGCGGCAACCCCGACGGCGGCGCCGGCGGCGGCGGTTTCGGCGGCCATGATCGCGAGTTCATGCTGCACCGCCTGATTCTTCGACAGCGGCTTGCCGAACTGCTGGCGGGTTTGCGTCCAGTCCAGCGTCATCGCCAGCACCGTTTCACACAGGCCGGCAATTTCGGCGGTGGCCAGTGCGGCGGCCCAATCGTCCTGCGGCCGCTGCTGCGCGGCGGCCAGCATGGCGCCCGCCAACGGCCATGGCGCCCCCGCAAGGCCATGGGCGCGGGCGATGGCCAATATGGTGACGGGATCGAGGTTCAGGCCGCCGTCGGCCTCCGCAGCAAGGGCGAGTGGCAAGCCGGCTTGTTCCAGCTTGTCCCACCCGTCCACGGGCTGCCCGGCGCGGGATTGGCGCAGGCGGGCCTCGGTGGCTTCGTGGCGGAGCAGGCGGGCGGCCTGGTCGATCAGGGTGGTGTCCATGCCGTCGAATCGTAAGCGTGTTGCGGCGCCCTGCCCAGTCTCGGCATATCGGCAGGCCATTGCCCCGCCGGCCGCACTGGGGCAGGTTGCACCGATGTTGTCAGTGCTCGACATGTTCCGGGTTGGCGTGGGGCCATCCAGTTCGCACACGGTGGGGCCGATGCGGATCGGCGGGCGCGTACGCCGGTCGCTGGCCGGGATCGACTGGCCGGCCGATGCCCGGCTGTTGGTGACGCTGCAAGGCAGCCTGGCCTTCACCGGGCATGGGCACGGCACGCTGCGGGCGATCGCGCTGGGGCTGATCGGCCACGCGCCGGAAACGATCGATCCAGACGCGGCGGCGCGTGATCTGGCGGCATTGCAGGCGGGTGGCGCGTTGGACGTTTCGGGGCGCGCGCTGGCGTTCGCGCCCGATGCCGACATAAGGCTGGATTACGACACGCGCGATCTGCTGCACCCCAATGCCTGCCAGGTGGCGCTGTGGGCCGGCGATGATCTGCTCTGGCTGGAGGACTGGTTTTCCACCGGCGGTGGCTTCATCGCCAGCCGGCGGCAACTGGAACAGGAAGTGCCGGCCGATCGGGTGATGAGCGGGCATGCGGTGCCGCATGCGTTTGGCAGCGCCGCCGAATTGCTGGCGCTGGCGGACGGGCTGGGCCAACCGCTCGATGCCATCATATTGGCCAATGAAGACGCGATGCGGCCCCGCGCCGAAACGCTGGCCGGGCTGGACATGGTCGCCGCCGTGATGCTGGCCTGCATCGACCGCGGGCTGCGTACGGAAGGGACCTTGCCCGGCGGGCTGAAAGTGGAGCGGCGCGCGCCGCAATTGTGGCGCCAGCTTCAGGATGGGCGCAGCCGCAACGAGCCGGAACGCCTGTTCGACCTGCTGAATGTCTATGCGATGGCGGTGAACGAGGAAAATGCCGCCGGTGGCCAGGTGGTGACCGCGCCAACCAACGGCGCCGCCGGCATCCTGCCCGCGGTGATGCGGCATTATTGCGAGACGGGCGCGCAGCGACAGCGGTTTCTGCTCACCGCCGGCGCCATCGGTTTGTTGTACAAGCAGCGCGCCTCGATTTCCGGCGCCGAAATGGGCTGCCAGGGCGAGGTGGGCGTGGCGTGCTCGATGGCGGCAGCGGGGTTGGCGGCGGTGTGGAATGCCTCGCCGCAGCAGGTCGCCAATGCCGCCGAAATCGGCATGGAGCATAATCTGGGCCTGACCTGCGATCCGGTGGGTGGCCTGGTGCAGATCCCCTGCATCGAACGCAACGCCATCGGCGCGGTGAAGGCGGCGAACGCGGCGCGGCTGGCGCTGCACCGGCCGGGGCAGGGCCGGGTGACGCTGGACGAAGTGATTGAAACCATGCGGCAAACCGGCGTGGACATGAGCCAGAAATACAAGGAAACAAGTCAGGGCGGGCTGGCGGTGAACGTGGTGGAGTGTTGAGATGATCACGCTGGATGTTCACGACACCATCGCCACCATCACGCTGGATCGCGCCGAACGCAGCAACGCCTTGACCCAGGCGATGCTGGCCGATCTGGAGCGGATTGCCGATGATCTGCGCGGGCGCGGCGATGTGCGGGCGGTGGTGCTGCGCGGCGACGGCCGGGATTTTTCGGTCGGCGCCGATCTGGCCGAGATGGCGGCGCGGATGGCCAG
>Ga0164295_10001154_pt1 | contig 21945 bp, 15 predicted proteins | sample GEODES006metaG_FD_111798 | JGI IMG/M metagenome (GOLD analysis project Ga0164295, IMG submission 111798) | Oligotrophic lake water microbial communities from Sparkling Lake, Wisconsin, USA - GEODES006 metaG | ecosystem: Environmental > Aquatic > Freshwater > Lake | place: USA: Sparkling Lake... | reverse complement strand
GCGACGATCTACCTTGCCGATGCCCTGGCGCGCCTCGCCGATCTCGAAGCCGCCGTCGCCCACCATCCCGAATGGATGATGCCCGCCGGGACAGACACGCCTCCCGCTGGTGTTACCGACGCAGCCTTCAGCCCCGACGAGTTGCGGAGCCTCGTCGCCGCGATCAAGGCCGACTTCCAGTCGCGTTTCTGGGATCCCGCCAAGGGCCGGTTTGTCGGCTGGATCGACGCCACAGGAAAAGCCTACGACTACGGCTTCACGTTCGTGAATCTCGAGGCGATTCAATACGGAATGGTAACGCCTGCACAGGCCGCGGCGATCTTCGCCTGGCTCGACGGCCAGCGCGAGATCGACGGCGACACCGCGCGCGGCGCCGACATTTACCACTGGCGCTTCGCCCCGCGGGCGACGACGAAGCGCAACGTCGAGACGTATTGTTGGGTCTGGTCAGGGCCAGAGTCGATTCCCTGGGGGGGCCAAGTCCAGGATGGCGGCGCGGTTCTCGGCTTCAGCTACCACGATCTCATGGCACGGCTGGCCACCGACGGGCCCGACGACGCCTGGCAGCGCTTGCAGGCGATCATCGATTGGTATGCCGAGGTGAAGGAGGAGGGGGGCTATCGAAAGTACTACGCCCCGGAGAAGGGGCGCGGCACGCTCCAGGGGGGCGGGCCGCCGGGGGGCCTGGGGATCGATGAGGAGTTCATGGAGAGCGTCCTCGTGCCGCAGGTGATGCTGTACGGATTTCTCGGCTTCGAGCCGACGGCCGAGGGCTGCCGGATCGCCCCGCAGCTCCCTTCGACCTGGCCGGAGCTGACTGTGACGGCGATCCGAATCCACGATTCCCAGATCGACGTCACCGCCCGCCGCGACGGGAGCGTGACGGTGCGACGGCGGGCCGCGGGCACCAATCCCCTGGCGATCGAAGCCGGCGGGAACGCAGCCACCTTGCCGCCGGAGACCGGCGCCGAGGTCACGCTCCCCGCCGATTGATTGTGGCCGGGCCGGGGGGCGAACTACATTCTTCAGTGGGGTGAACCAGCCGCACGGAGATGAGACGCACGACGTCTCCGGCGGCATCCAACCGCTCGGGGGAGATCGATCATGCCTGCGCCGCGCTCTGTCCACTTCGCGACCCGCCTCTCGTACGCCGCAGTCGGCCTCGCGCCGCAACGCCTGGCCGTGTGGCTGGTGGCGTTTGCCGTCTGCATCGCCGCGAGCGCCCCTTCGGCGGCCGACGAAGCGCCCGACGAAGCGCGACAGCGCGGCGAGAGACTCATGCTCCTGTCGGCTGATGGCGAGGAATGCCGGGAGCTGTGCATCGTGCCAGGCTACCCGAGCATCGGCTCGCCGACCTTCTCTCCCGATGGCGCGTTCATCGCGATGGACGGCATCGCCCCGGGGCGTCAACTCGGCGACACCGCTCTCCTCGTGATTCGCTCAGACGGCACGGAATTGAAGGTGCTGGGAGACGGCGGGATGCCCAGTTGGTCTGCCGACGGTAAGCAGATCGCCTTCTCTCGGTGGGGGAACGAAACGTACGGAGTGTGGGTGATGGATGCCTCGGGGGATCCGGCCAGCGCACGACTGATCGACAGCGCCGGCTGGGGGATCCAATGGTCGCCGGACGGTCGCTTCTGGGCCTACCAGAAAGCTGGCCAACTCGTGATCCGCAACGTGGAAACCGGCCGGGTCGTTCGCCAGCCTCCCCCTTCGAGCGCTCTGCCCATCCAGTGGACGTGGAACTTCGCTTGGGCGCCCGACAGCCGGTCGCTGTGCAGCGTGGTGCGGCTGACCAATGGCCAAGAAGCGGTGGCCGTGCAGAAGCTGGCGGTCCCGCTTGCCGAAGCCCAGCCCGAACGCGCCGCAGACGATGACGGCCCCCTCGCGCGGATGCCTGTCGGCGACGTCCGCCTGCTGTGTACGGGCGACGAGTTCGACGAAGACATCGCCTGGCATCCCAGCGGCAGACGGGTCACCTTCACGGGGCATTCGGTCGCCCTCGACAAGCGCCAGGTCTACGAGTGCGATCCCACCCGCGACGGCATGCCGCAGATCCTGCCCGGCCAAACCGCAACCCACAACGTCGATCAGTGCTGGTCGCCCGACGGAACGAAAATGGTCTACATCGCCCAGTTCGACTGACCGGCCAGTTCGACTGACGGATTTGGGGCGACTCAGGTGCGGGGCTCGCCGGAAATCTTCAGCGGCTTGTCGAATACCTTCACGAGCGCCGGCAGGCAGAAGATGTCGCAGAGCAGCGCGATACCGAGCGTGATCATGCCGAGCGAGGCGAAGGCCCGGTGGTCGCGGCTCTCGCTGAAGAACACCGACGAAAACCCGGCCACGAGGACGATCGTCGTCATGATCATCCCCGTCCCCACCTCGGCGAACGCCTGGCGGATCGCCTCGGTCTTCTCGAGCCCTTGGTCGAGCTCGAAGCGGTAGCGGGAGAGGAAGTGGATCGTGTCGTCGACGGCGATCCCCAGGCAGATCGTCAGGGCGCACACCGAAACAATGTCGAGCGGCTGCCCCGTCGCCACCATCCAGCCCGCCGCCGCGGCCAGCGGGAGCATGTTGGGAATGATCGCGATCAGCCCCAGCCGCAGCGACCGGAACGCCACGACCATGACGAAGAGGATCTCGATCGCGGCGGTGCCGAGGCTGCGGGCCAGATCGACGACGACCTGATAGAGATCGCGCCACCGCACGATCGGCTCGCCGGAGAGCGCGAGCTCGAAGCCCGGATGCGCCCCCTCGATCCGCCGCAGTCCTTCGTCGACCTTTTCGAACGTCGGCTTGCAGGCGACCGTGCCCAGGTCGGGAACGCGGAACGTCACCCGCGCCGTCCGCTTGACCGGATCGTAGAGGCTCTCTTTGAGCGGCGGCGGGAGGAGATCGAGGAGGTCCATTCGATCGCGGGCCGGCCCCTCTCCGGGAAGGCTGTCGATGATCCGGCAGACGGAGAGCGGGTGGCCGAGGAGCGACTCGGCAGCAATGACGCCATCGACCTCGCCGAGGACATCGGCGATCTCCTCCGGGGTCTTTTCGTCGCTCCACTGGAGATCGGCCGAGCAGACGTCGAGCCCCCCCATCGCCTTGTCGAGGTGGTCGAGGGCCCGCTGCGCCTCGCTCCCCGGCGGGAGAATGTTCGCCTTCCGATCATCCGGCTCGAGCCTCAGGGCCACGAAGGCGAGGGCCGCGAACAAACCGATCGTGAGGGCACTCGTGATCCGGGCGTGGCGGAGGGTGAAATCGATGCCGCGGGCGACGCGGTGGAGCTGGCCGCCGATCACCTCGCGACCGGCGCCGCGGGCAAGGACGCGGCTCCACGGGGTGGTACAGCACAGCGGCAGCACCGTCAGCACCGCCACCCACGTGCAGGCCACGCCGATCACGCACGACCAGCCGAAGTCGCGGACCACCTCATGGCGCGCCAGCGACAAAGACGCCATACCGATCGCGGTCGTGATCATCGTCAGGAAACAGGCGACGCCGACGGTCGAGAGCGCCCGCCGGCAGGCCTCGCGCGGGGTCAGCCCGGCGGCGAGCCCGCGGCGGATGTCGACCATCATGTGGACCGAGTCGGCGAAGCCGACGAGGCTCAACAGCACCGGCAGGATGACATGGCTGAAGGGGTTGTCTTGGAGGCCGATGGCGCGGACGAGCCCAAGCGTCCAGAAGACACCCAGCGCCGGCGCCGCGGCGGTGACGAGGACAACCGAAAGCCCGCGGAAGAGAACGGCCGAGAGGGCGAGGATCAGGCCGTAGCCGACAACCTGGAAGAGCCGTTCGTTGGCATCGCGATTGCGCACCCATTCCAACCGGATCGGCACAGGGCCTGTGAGGGCCACTGAAATCGGCACACTGGGGTGTTCTGCCGCCGCGGCTTTGGCCGTCTCGACGAGGGCCTCGGTGACGTCTTCCTCTTCGAGGACGAGGGCCCAGTCGTAGGTGATCAGGAGGAGGAGCGTCTGGGCGTCGGGGGAGAGGAGTTGGCCGACGACGAGCGGATGCTCGAGCGCCTTGGCCCGGGCGACTTCGAAGCGATGCGGCGAGGCAGGTCCGCGCGGGAGGATCGGCTCGGCGAGGCCAAAGATGTTGAGCGGCGGCGCCCGGTCGAGCCAGGTGATCCCCGCCACCGCGTCGAGCGCTTCCAAGCGCTCGACGACATGCCGGAGGGCGACAGTCCCTTCGCGCGTGAACACCTGCGGACATTCCACCACCATGATCGCGTCGGCCCGGCCGAGGGCCGAGCCACGGCCGCGATTGGCGCGCCTCGGTCTCCCCCGGGAGATCTCGGCTCGCGGGGCCGCTGCCGGCCCACCAGCGGCGCCGGCGGGACGGTCGTTCGCCGCATCGCCCTCGCCCTTCGCCTGCCACCACGTGCCCTTCCATGCCCCTTCGGCAAATCCAGGATCGCGGTAGCCGGCGGCCGCGATCGCCGAGAGCCCGAGGGCGAAGAGGAGGCAGAGCCAGGGATGGTCGATGACGGCCGCAAACGCCCGCGCGGTGGCTGAGAGTCTGGGGGGGGCCGATGGTGTCCCGCCGGGCCCGTGGCCTGGCGGCGCGGGATCAGGCGTCAACGGCGCCCCCGCATCGCGCGGCTCGCCTCGTCGCGGGTGATCCGGCCATCGCCGTCGGCGTCGAGGATCGAGAACGAATAATCGCGGACGATTCGGCTCGCCTCGGTGCGGACGACGACGCCGTCGCGATCGGCGTCGAACCGGGCCAGGAACGAATCAGCCCGGGCCGCGGCGACGCTATCCTCAGGCGCCGCGCCAGTCGCAGCCACGGCCGGCGCCGCTTCCTCCGCCGCCACTTCCTCCGCCGACAGGAGCGGCTTGGCGACCTCGAAGAAGGCCAGGGCCATCTCCTCCCAGGTCTGCTCTCCCCACATCACCGTCTCGGCGGGATCGGGGTTGGTCGGATTGGCGGCGGAGTTGTCGAAGCGGGCGACGATCTCGAGAGCGTCGATGCCATCGAGCGGCAGGGGTTCGGAAAACTCGTACGTGTGCTGCCAGTTGAAGTCGTAGTGTGGCACGGAGAGGAGCGTCTCCGTCTCGCTTCCCCGGCGTGCCCGCACCTCAAAAGCCTTGCCGCGGAGATGCATGTGGGGGGAGACCGTGAGGAGCGTGCTCCCCTTGGAAAAACCCTTCAGCTCGGCGCGGACCTCGTGGTTGGCGGCATGGGGGGGGATCTCGAAGTCCTGATCGACCGCGGCGAGCGTCACGACTTCGTGGGTCACCTCCTCGCGCGGCATCGTCACGACGCCGACGCTCGTCAGATCGTCGCACTCGCGGCCATCGGGGGTGTAGTGCATCTGGAAGACGAACTTCGACCGGGCAGGGATCCGCCGAGCATGCCCCGGCGGAAAGGCGGTGGCCCGCTGGCCGGGCACGTAGGCGGTGACGAAGCTCATGCCCCGGAAGTCGGAGAGATTCTCGGGGCGGACGAAGACGATTCCATGGTGGACGACCGACGGCGCTCCGGGCACACACTGCGCCGCCGATACCCAGGTTTCGTCCTCGAAGTGCGGATCGGCGACGAAGTATTGGTAGTCGACGGTGCCTGATGCCGGCACGTGGTAAGGGCGGCGTCCGAGTGGCACGATTGCGTCAGGGGCCCGCGGCAGGCGCCAGCCATCGACGAACGCCGGCGCCGGCGGGCTCGCTACCGGATCCCCGGCGGGCATTCCCGCTTCGAGCCACGTTTTAAACAGCGCCGTCGCCTCGGCAGGGAGCTGGCGGGCATTCTTGAAGTTGCCGTGCTCCGGGGCGGCGTGCCAGGGGGGCATCCGCTGCTGCTCCATCGTTTCGAGCATCATCGCCGCCCAGCCGCGCACCTCGTCGAGCGTCGTGACGTCGAACGGGCCAATCTCGCCGGCCCGGTGGCACTCGAGGCAATGCGTCTGGAGGAGCGGGACGATGTCGCGGTGGAACGTCGGGGAGGCCTCGGCGACGAAGTCGCTGTCGCGGTCAAACGTGATCAGGCAGCCGACCGCTTCGGTCTGCGGCACGGCGACAGGGCGGCCGGCAAGGAGATCGTCGAGGGCGGCGGTGAGCTCGTGGGTCGTCGCGGCAGCGCGGGTGACGCCGGGAGCGAATTGATCGTCGATCCGGCCGGCGTAGACCACGCCTCCGAGCCCATCGACCACCACCACTCCTCCGGTGCGGGTCGCGCCGAGCGCACGGGCGATCCGCTGGCGGGGATCCATGACAAGCGGGAACGTCACCCCTGTCTCCCGGGCTGCAGCCAAGAACTCCTCGGCCGAATCCTGGCGGTTGGCATCGACGCCGATCACGCGCACGCCTTGATCGGCATACTTCGCCGCGATCTCCTCGAGGCGGCCAGCGTATTGCCGGGCCACCGGGCAACCGGCGCCGAGGAAGGCGATCACATGGCAGCGGGCAGAGGCGTCAAACTCGATCGCGCTGCCGTCGAGGCCCTCGAAGGGAAAGGCCTCGGCGGCGTTCGTCGCAGCGGCCGGCGACTCGGCAGCGAACACTGCGGGCAGGCCCGCAAGGCAGGCGATGGCCAGAGCAACGACGCACAGGGCGAGCAGACGCGGGGCCTGCTGACGGCCAGCGCTGCGATCAAGGGAAAACAGCATGCTGCGACTCCGGGACGCCGACCGGCGGGGGGAAGGCCAGTGATTCTATCCCCACTGCCGGAATCGACGTATGTGGATCGCATGCGGCCTCACCGACACCCCATCGGCCGCAGTTCAACGGGGCCCTCGGCCCATTTCCCGAGCGTCTAACCGCTGCAATCCTTGCAAAGGATACTGTTTTTTTGTACACTCCATGATCAAGCCCGCGCGGTCCATTTTCCCCTCCAGCTACACTCGGGGGATGGCCGAATCTCAACCCACGAAGCCCATGCCGGCGGATCCGAGCCCAGGCAGCCAGCTGTCTGAGAAGCCGAGCGTGGTCGCGTTCGGGTTTGACGTTCTCGACCGGATCGAACTGGCGATCGCCATGGTGAAGGAACGACTCCGCCGCGCGGTGACGGCGCTCGAGGCCCGGGGGATCCCCCACGCGGTCGTCGGCGGTCATGCCGTGGCGGCCTGGGTGGCCCGGATCGATCCGGCGGCGGTGCGAACCACGGTCGACGTCGATCTCCTCGTCGCCCGGGCCGACTTCGAAGCCGTCAAAGCCGCCCTCGAGTCGGTCGGCTTCATCCACTCCTTCACGTTCGGCATCGACATCTTTGTCGACGGCCCGGATGGAAAGGCCCGCGAGGCGGTCCACATCCTCTTTGCCGGCGAACGGGTCAAGCCAACCGATGCGGTGCCATCCCCTGATCTGTCGGCGGCGGAGATCCTCGATGGCTACCGGACGATCGATCTCGACCGATTGATCGGCATGAAGCTGACGGCCTACCGCGACAAGGATCGCACCCATCTACGCGACATGATCGACGTCGGCCTCATCGATGCCGCGACGCTCGATCGCCTTCCCGCGGCGCTCCGCTCCCGGCTCGCCGAGCTCCTCGCCAATCCGGATGGCTGACGCGCCCCGGCGGCCCTTGACTGGTTGCTAGGCTCGTCGTGTCCTCAACGGCGCACGCCGCCGGCGATCCCGTCACTTCGGCCGGCGGTTGAGCGTGTACCAGCCGGTGTCGTGAAGCAGCGGCAGACCGGCGGCGAGATCGCGCGAGGGACCGCTCCGCACGCCGGGGCACTTGAGCTCGTGGATCACTCCCTCGCGGAGGTTTTTCATCTCGAGCCGTACCTTCAAGCCATCCGTGCTCGGGGTGGCTGTGACGATCTCGCACGGCGCCTCGTCGACCACCGGGCTGCCGTAATCGGCCTGGAAGATGTAGGTAAAGCCCCGCGCCGCGTAGCTCTTCACATCGGCCGCCGTGGCCTTGTCGACCGGGCTTGTGAACTCGAGTTCAAAGCCATCGGGAAGCGCCTTCATGGCGCGGATCTCGAACGGCAGCTTGCCGGTCCAGACGAGCCGTTCGAGCGCATAGTCGCCGCCGCCACGCGAGCCCCAGCCGCGGTTGGTGCCGCCGACGTAGAGCGAGCCGTCGGGGGCAAATTGGACGGCGAGCGATCCGCTTCCAAAGCCCTCCCGGAAGGGAAAGCAGGCCCCCTGCATGATGCCGTCGATCGTCTCGAGGCTGCAGCGCATGAGGACCGAATGCGACTGATCGGTGACGAACACCTGCCCGGCAAACGGCCCAAACTTCCCCTCCGTCGCATCACCCACCACCCCCGCCGCGCTCTTCCCCATGAGATCGTAGGGGAAGACCACAACCGCCGGGCGATACTCCGGAATCCGCTTCATCTCCTCCGCCCACCGGCTGCCACTCTTCGGCTCGGTCGGCTTCGGCCCCATCTCCGGCGCCAGGTCATACCACTTGAATCCGCCCGGGTGGCCGACAAACTCGCCCGGCCGCAGTTCTTTGAGAGCACACGATCCGTTCCACGGCCCTTGGTTGTCGGTGTAGAGCACCTTGCCAGAGCAATCGAAGCCGATCCCGCCGGGGGAGCGGACGCCGGAGGTGGTGGGGATCGTGCGGCCGTCGGGGGTGACACGCATCGCCCAGCCACGAAACGGCACTTCGCTTGAAAAGCTCCCCGTCAAGCAGAGGACGATCCACAGGTTCCCCTCGGCGTCGAACTTGGATCCGAACGCATATTCGTGGTAGTCGCCCGAGACGCCCCAGCCGTCGGCCACCGTTTCGATCTCGTCTGCCTCGCCGTCGCCATCGGTGTCCTTGAGTCGGCTCACCTCCGGCCGCTGCGTGGCATAGAGCCAGCCGTCCTTCCTGGCCAGCCCCAGCACTTCATGGAGCCCGTGGGCGAAGCGCGTCCACGTCGGCTCGCTCCCGGCCGGATCGCTCACGATCCAGATCTCGCCCCGCCGGCTGGCGACGGCGATCTTGTTGTCGGGCAGCCATTCGAGCGCCCCCACCTCGAGAAAAGCATTCGGCGGGATTTTGAGTTGTTCGATGGCATAAAAATCGGCCTCGGTCGGCTTCTTGAGTGGCTCGGCGGCGCGCGCAGGGGCCGCGGCGATGACCGGCTGAAGCAACGCAAGAACAGCGCCTGCGACAAACGCCCCGCTGCATCGCATCGCAACGCGACGCACGTTAGAAATCACCATGAGAGTTCCTCCTGGAAGGTGACGCGGGCCTCGGTGGCCGTCTCGTGCGGGGTCTTCACGGAATAGCGCAGTTCTTTCTTGCCGTCGATCGTCAGGACCGTGGCCGGGCCGACGCCCGCCCCGAGCACGCGCACCCGCCACAACCCGGCGACGCGCCACCAGCCTTCGGCCTCCGCCTCGATCGAGTCGGCGACGGCGGCACGGAAGACGAGGCCTTCGAGCCCGGCGGCATTCGGCTGACGTTCGACGGTCACGGCCCGCTTCAGGAGCGAGTTGCCGACAGAGTCGCCGCCGATCGTTTCGCGGACGGCGAGTTTTTCAGCGGGCAGCGACCAGCGAAACGTCGGCCGCCCCTTATCGTCGAGCGCGTAACCACCGAACCGTCCGCCGCGCTTCCGCACAGCCTCCGCTGGCCAAGGGGCGTCGGGGGCGGGAAGGATCGCCACACAGGGGCCTGCGTCGGGGGTGAAGACGGCATCTCCCATCGGCGGCTGAAAGCCTTCGCCGCGGCCGCTCCAATGACGGCGGGCATCGATGAAGGAGCCCTTCCAGGCGAGGGCCAAGCGAAACGCCTCGGCGTCCCAGGCGATGTTGACCCGTTCTGGAAAGCCGATGCCGATCGCCCGCGGACCGGCCCCTTCGATGAAGTTGCGGTAGATCACCGGCTTGTCACCGGCGATAAGTTCGATCGGATCGTTCCCCAGCCCGACCGGTGGCCGCGGTTTGGCAAGCGCTACATACCGCCACACTGCCTCGATCTGATTGCCGGCATCGCCGGAGAGAACATCAGGATAAAAAACCTTCCCTTCCGGCCAAGCGGCGGGCATTCGCGTGCCGGGGCGGAGCGCTTGAGGGTCTTTCACGTAGGCCAGATACCACTCGTGATTCAGTCGCTTGGGAAAGCGCGTCATGTCGATGGCGCCGAGCCCCTGGCCGCGGTCGCCAGCGAAGGCGTGGCACTTGATGCAGCCGAGCCCCTTCGAACCGACGAGATCACGCCCCTTTTCGACGATCTCTGCTTCGGCGTGGCCGGCGATGGCCGGGATCTCGATGTCGGTCTTCGGATCGTCGGCCAGGAGCGCCGTGAGTGGCTTGGCGACGTCGCCGTGCCACTTCGGCATCAGCGTGTGCATCGTGGCGCGGCGATCGACGCCCCCCTTCTCCAACACCTCGTCGAGAAACTCGCGCCGCAGCTTGTCGCCGACCCCGTCGAGCGTCGGCGGCAGCCGCCCCTCCTCCCCCATCTCCGGGATCGGCCCGGTGAACAGGGCATCGCGGGCCGGGTCTTTCAGGATCGGCTCGCCGTCATCGTCGAGGATGGCCACTGCGGGGATCGCCCCTCCCTTCCCGTCTCGGACATGGCAGGCGAGGCAATTGAGGCTCGCAAGCGTCCGGCCGATCGACGTCTCACGCGGCGGGATCGCGTCGGCTGCGGGAGTGGCGAGGAAGGCAAGCGCCGCGGCGATCGCCGATCGCTGGCCATCGTCGAGCCCGTAGAGGGGCGAGCCCTTCGCAGCGGGCTTCTGGCCAAGACAACCAGCGATATCTCCAGCGCCGGCTTTCCCAGCGAGCGTTCTCAGTGGCGGCAAGTCGGCCGTCTTCAAGGCGACCGGCTCGGCGCCTTCGAGGCGATGGCAGCTGGCGCAGCCATGCGTTGCAAAGGCCCGCTTACCCTCGGCGACGAGCCCCGCGTCGACGGCAAACGGCGGTGGGGCCGGGCGGACAGTGCGGGCCGGCTTGCCGTCGCGCGACGGCGTGACAAACGCGAGGGCTGACTCGCGCGAGGCTCCTGGGGGGGCGACGTCGAGCTCGAGAGAACACTGCCCGGCCGACTCGAAAAACTCGATCACTATTTCGTGGGTGCCGGCATCGAGCTCGACGTCGCCCGAGCGCCAGTTATGAGGATGAACGCCGTCGTTGTCGATCACGGTCGCGCCGCCGACGAGCAAGCGGCTGCCGTCGTCGCTCGCCAGATCGAAGCGGTAACGCCCCTTCGCCGGAGCATGAAAAAAGCCCGAGAGTTGCACACAAAAACCGTCGGTGCGACCGGCAAAGCCTTCGACGTCATAGCCCTGGAGCGGCCCCGCGCGATCGGGCTTCCCGAGCGCGGCAACATCGGGGAGCGCGCCGAAGGTCTGATTCCACGACTTCGCCTCGAAGGCCACCGTCTGCTCGGCCACGCCCCCCCAGCGGCTTTCAGGAAGGAGGAGGGCCGCGACGAGATGGCGACGATCGCCGTCGTCGAGCGGGAAGGCGGGCATCCGGCTCGACGGGCGCGTGTGGAGGGGATTTTGCAGAAAGGCATCGAGGGCGGCAGGAGACCATTTTGCAGCGAGGTCGCCGAGGGGCCGTTGGTCGGGGAGATGGGGCACGCTCAAGAGCCGGTCGCCATGGCAGGCCCGGCAGCCGACGCGGTCGTAGATCGGCACCCCGTCGCGCGGGCGGGCATCCTGAGCGCCCGGAAAAGGTCCCCGGGAAAACTCCCCCGTCGAAGCGAGGTAGTGGGCGATCGCCTCCGCGGCCTGCGCCCGCGTCCCCTCGTCGAGGCTGGCAAGCGCGTGGGGCATCGTGGTGCCGGGGTGGGCGGTGGCAGGGTCGCGGAGGTAGGTCGCGATCCAGGCCGGATCGATCCGCTCGCCGACCCGGTCGAGGATCGGCCCTGCCTTAGCGCTCACGTGGGCTGCGGCCGCGCCGGCCTGATGGCAATTCACGCAGCCGAGCTCGCCGACGAGCAAGAGCCCCGCTTCGATCTTTCCGGGAGCATCGCTGGTCTGGCGGCCAAAGCGCTCGAATCCCGAGACGATTGGCGCGGCCGTGGCTCTCACCCCAGCCAGGCCGGTGGCCATTCCGACGATGAGTGCGACATACAAGGAACGACACGATCTCGGACACATAAGCAGAGTCCCCAAAACGCCAACCGCAACGGGCCATTTAAAAGCCGAGGCGCCACGAATATACCGGCGTCAGCGGCGATCGTTCAGGCCGCCCCGAGGGCGGGCGCCCCACCAAGTGCCCGTCACGTCCCCTCGTCGTCGGCCACCGGCAGTCCGGTGACGATCTCCACGATGCGCCAGTCGAGCCAGCGGGAGTCGGGATCGAGCCCCTTCTTCCCGACAAACCCCACATGGCCGCCATGATCGGTGGCCACCAGCCGCACACAGTCGGGATAAGCCACGCGGTCGCTCGAAAACATCCCGAAGGGGACGAGCGGATCGTCGCGCGAGGTGATAATCGTCGTCCGCGTGTCGATCGCGGGGATGAAGGGAGCAGCGCTTGAGTGGCGGTAGTAGTCGTGGGCGTCGCGGAAGCCGATCGCCGGGGCGGTGAACCAATCGTCGAAGCCTTGGAGCGTGCGCGGCCGCGGCCCCTCCGGCGGTCGGAAGGCGTCTGGCCGGAGGTGCCACCACGCTTCGAGGTGCTTGATGAGGACGCCGGTGAAGTGCCGGTCGTAGACGCGGTTGGTGCGGCTGCCGATCGACTCGATCCCCGCCAGCAGGTCGATCGGTGGATTGACCGCCACCGCCCGCCGCACCGCGGCCGGGATATGCCCCGGCGCTTCGCCGAGATATTTGAGTAGCACATTGCCGGAAAGGGAAACGCCAAACAGGGTCACGTCGGGCAGCGTCAGGTCGGAATCGGCGCCGGCCGCCGCCCCACGCTTCCCGTCCTCCTCCCCGCAGCACCAGCCGATGACGGCATCGACAACGGCCGCGAGATCCCCTGAGCAGCCGGCATGGTAGGGGCGGCGGGCCCAGGCCATCCCGGCGCCGCAGCCGCGCATGTCCCAGCGAAAGACGCGCACGCCCCGCGCCGTGAGCTTTTCGGTGAGGCGCACAAGCAGCGGCGTGCGATGGTGGTCGGCCAAGCCGTGGGAGAGGATCGCCACCTTCCCGCCAGGGGCCCAAGCCTCGGGGCAGTCGTCATGGACGGCGAGCGCGTCGCCGTCGGCGAGCTCGACGCGCCGCAACAGCGCCGCATGATCGGCGAGCTTCTGTGGCACAAGTGCCGGCAGGATCGTCTGCACGTGCGGATTCTTCATCCACCACGGCGGCTCGAAGGCCAGGGGGGTGTCATCAGCGGGCATGGTGGCTCCTCGCGGCCGTGGGGGAAGAGCCGGAGACTCGGTGTGGATCAGGCAAGGATGTCGGCGATCGGTTCACCGTGGTCGATCTCCAGCCGGCGCCGGCCCGGCACCTCGAGCTTCCGGCCATCGAGGCCGAGGAGGTGGAGGACGGTGGCGTGGAGATCGGTGACGTAGTGGCCGTCGCCGAGAGCGTTGTAGCCGAGCTCGTCGGTAGCGCCATGGACATGCCCCCGTTTCACCCCCGCCCCGGCGAGCCAGATTGTGAAGCCGTTGGGATGGTGGTCGCGGCCGTCGACGCCCCCGCTCCGCTGTTCGAGCCCCGGAGTCCGGCCGAACTCCGTGCAGAAGACGACGAGCGTCTCGTCGAACAGCCCCCGAGCCTTGAGGTCGCGGATCAGCCCGCTGATCGGGAGGTCGATCGTGGCACACAGCCGGGTGTGGTTTTCCTTGAGCTTCTGGTGCGAGTCCCAGACGCCGTACGGCGACGGGAAGACCTGCACGAAGCGCACGCCGCGTTCCACGAGTCGGCGGGCCGTGAGGAGACGCTCGCCGGCGAGCTTCGTCGCCTCGACATCGAGGCCATAGAGTCGGCGGGTCGCCTCGGTCTCGTCGGCGAAGCCGACCGCCTCCGGCACGGCGGCCTGCATCCGGTAGGCGAGCTCATAGCCGCGAATCCGCGCCCGCAGCTCCGCGTCGTGCGGATGCTCGGCCGCGGCGATCGCCCCGAGCCGGCCGACGAGGTCGAACTCGTCGCGCTGCTGCCGGGCCGACTGCGCCGCCTGACGGCGGCCGAAGGAGAGCGGGTTGACCGGATCGAGGGCGAGGGGGACGCCGGCATGCTGCGGCCCGAGATAGAGCGAATCGATCGACTGGCGCGTGTCGCTCCGCGTTGGCCCACCGAGGACGACATACCGGGGCAGATCCTCGTTGAGCGCGCCGAGCCCGTAGGAAGCCCAGGCGCCGAGGCTCGGCTGCGGCTCATCGAGCCGGTGGCGGCCGGTGTGGATCTGGTTCTCGGCGGCGTGGTCGTTGTCGGTCGTCCACATGTTCCGCACGAAACAAAGCTCATCGACCACGCCCGCCAACTGAGGCCACCAGTCGCTGATCTCGATGCCGCTGCGACCGCGGGGGGCGAAGCCGACCTGCATCGGATAGATGATCGGATAGACGTCGCGGACGTTGATCTCCTCGGCCGGCACCGATCGAAAGCGCTTCCGATGGAGCGGCGAGTTGACCGGATTGTCAAACGGCGTCTTGTCGTAGCTCTTGCCGGCGTGGGCGTTGAGCGCGGGCTTCGGATCAAACGTCTCGACGTGGCTGTAGCCCCCCGACAGAAACACCCAGATCACCGACTTGGCCCGCGCGGCGGCCGTCGCCGCCAGGGCCGCGTGTCCATCACCCAGCAGCGACTCCAGCGCCAGCGAGCCGAACCCGAGGCCGAGGCCTGCCCGGGGGCCGGCCGCCAACAGACCGCGCCGCGTCAGCCTTCTGCCATCCGCACTCTTGGGGATCATCATGGCTCCTCGGTCAGCGGATAGCGACGAAATCGTTGTGGTTGAAGAGCACGCGCACGAGCCCGGCCCGGCGCGCCTCCGGTTCGACCGGCTCGGGGTGCCCAGCCGGCCCGCGGCCTTCTTCGCCGAGCCAGTCGAGACAGGCGGCCATCTCCTCCGCTTGTGGCGCTCGGCCGAGGAGATGCTCGAAGGCCGCCGCCACGAAGGCCTCCCGGTCGTCGTGCTGTGCCGCGGGGAGGCCGGCGCGAAGTTCGGCGGCGACCTTCGCACTGGCAGCATGGACGAGATCGCTGTTGGCCAGCGCCAGCCCCTGCTGGGGGAGGATCGTCCGCGAGCGCCGGTAACAGTCGCCGGCGTCGGCGCAGTCGAACACCGCCGCAAACGGACTGCGCCCATCCTCCTCCGGCTGGCAGCTGTAATAGAGGCTGCGCCGGAAGGTGGTGAGCGCCACCGCGTTCTCCAATTCCATCCCCCCGATCGTTCGGTCGAGCGTGCCGGCGAGATGGAGGATTGCATCGCGCACCACCTCGGCCTCCATTCGCCCGACGTTCATCCGCTTCAGGAGCCGATTCTCCGGATCCTTCCCGACGGGAGCCGCCCCCCCTGGCTCGGCGCCGCCGGCGGGGGCGAGCTCCGCGCTTTCCCGGCGGTAGGCAGCGCTGGTGACGATGAGCCGGTGGAGCGGCTTCATCCGCCAGCCGTTCTCCATGAACTCGACAGCGAGCCAGTCGAGCAACTGCGGATGGGAAGGGGCGGCGCCAGCCCGACCGAAATCGAACACGCTCGACAGGAGCGGCTCGTGGAAGTGCCGCATCCAGACATGGTTCACGGCCACCCGCGCCGCCAGCGGATTGGCCCGATCGGTGATCCAGCGGGCCAGCGCCGCGCGTCTGCCCGTACTTGTCGCCGGATAGGCCGCGGCGATCCGCGTGTAAGCGCCATCGGCAGGGCGCATCGCGGCGCCTCGCGCGGCCTCGACCGCTCCCTGAGCCTTCTCGATCGCCGCGGCAGCGGCAGCGACCTCCGCTGGGCGGGCGGCGTCGGTCTCCGGCTTGGCCCGCGCCGTGGCCAGCCCGCCCTCCGCGACCAGGAGCGTTTCGAGGGCCGATTGCTCGGCGGCGTGGCGCTCCGCCGCCGCGGCCGCTTCCGCCGCCGCCACGACCTGATCCGGCAGCGCACTGCCGTAGCGCAGCCGCTCGGCGGCGAGTCGGGCATCGAGTGAGACGAGCGCCGCCGTCGCCCGACCGAGCGCCGCAGCCGCAGCCGTTTTCCGCGCCAGCCCCACGCCATCGCCGAGCGGATGAACCTCCTCGAGTGATCGATTGGCCACCTCGATCGCCGCGACTGCATCGGCGCGAAAGGCCGCCGCCACGGGCTCGTCGAGGATCGGATTGAAAGCCGGCGGCGGGAGGCTGATCGGCTCGATCGGCGGCTGACGGCCGCCGGCAAGGAAGGCGGGCACTCCCGGGGGCACCGGCCCGCGGGCTAGGTCGCGGTTGCGCTCGTCGCCGTCGGTGTAGAACCAGGTCGGGGCATCGGCCGCCCGGTCATAGACCATCACCGTACCGCGGCGTTCGACCCTCCGCAGCACGCTGTAGTCGTACGGTTGAAAAGGCCCCGGATCAGCCTCGCCCGGGAGCCTGTCCTGCCGCAGCCCCATCGGCTCGAAGAAGGCCCGCAGCCGGAAGTAATCCTCCTGGGTGAACGGGTCGAACTTGTGATCGTGGCAGTGGGCGCAGTTCGTGGTCAGCCCGAGAAACGCCTTGCCGACATGCTCGACGGTCGACCGCATCCAATCGTTGGGATTGAGCGCATACCAATTGCGGACGAGATACCCGGTGGCGACGCCGGCGTCGCGGTCGCCCGGATGGAGCTCGTCGGAGGCGAGCATGCAGCGCACCATCTCGTCGTAGCCGGTGTCGGCATTGAGCGAGGCGACGATCCAGTCGCGCCAGCGGAACACCTGCGGAGCGCTGTTCCAGACGTCGGGCACATGCCGGCGGCCGTGCCAGTCGGCATAGCGCCAGACATCCATCCAATGCCGACCCCATCGTTCGCCGTAGGCCGGGGAGTCGAGGAGCCGGTCGACGAGCCGGTCGTAGGCATCGGGGGCGGTGTCGGCAAGAAAGGCCCGCAGGTCGTCGCGCGTCGGCGGCAGGCCGGTCAGATCGAGCGTCACGCGCCGCAGAAGCGTCGCCCGGTCGGCCGCGGCCACCGGCTCGAGGCCGGCTGCAGCGAGCTTGACGTCGAGGAAGCGATCGATCGGATGGCCTGAGCCGCTCGCCCCCACCGGGGGCAGTGCTGCCTGCTGGGGAACCACGAAGGCCCAGTGGTCGCTCCCGTCGTCGACGGGGCCCTCGGCGGCAGAGAGATTCGTGACCGCGGCCAGAATTGCCAGGAAGGCAATGGTGCCGAGCCTTCCAACGAGAAAGCCCCCGCAGCCCCGTCGCCGGAGCCGGGTGGAGTTTTGTGGCGGCTCGAGCAGCATGGCCATGGCGAGCGCTCCGGAAGGAGCCGGAGAGTATACGCCACCGTCACTCGACGATTCCCACCACCGTCGCCTCGCTAACGACCGGCCAACGCCCTTCCTCGAGCGCCGTCGCCCGGATCGTGATCGCCCCTTCGCCGGCAATCCGCGGATCGTCGGCGAGGGTCACCGTCAGCGTCGCCTGAGCCTGCTCCGTGCCGTCGTTCTCGATCACGACCGACTCGAGCGTGACGAGATTCCCCTCGCGCCAAGCCCGTGGCAGCGACTCGCGCACAAGCTCCACGCGCACCGGCCCCGCGAAGGCCGGCGTGCGAAACTCCGCCCCGCGCACCAGCCCAAGCTCGATTGTCGCCGTCTTGCCGCGCCTCAGCCGGATCTCTCCCGGCCCGGAGAGCTTCATGATCGCCCCTTCCGGGAGCATTCCCAGCCGCAGCTCCTGGCGCTCCAGGAGCGTCCGCTTCGCCCCGCGCGGATCGGTCACCTCGACGGCACCGTTGACGATAAACCGGCTCGTTCGTGTCGTCTCCATCCATTCCGGGACAAACACCGGATACTCGCAGTGCGTGGCATCGGCCGGCACGACGATCTCCTCGCCATCCATCCCCTGCCGATGCCGCTGCTGCTTCGCCGTCGGATGGAGCCGCACTTCCCCTTCAAAGCCTTCGAGGCGATGGATCGTGAGCGGCCCGCGGAAGGTCGTTCCCCGATGGACCTTCCGGACGTCGTCGAGGCCGTCGGGCACGATCCTCACCCGCGGCTTCATCGTCACGGCGACGGCGAGCGGCTTTTCAAGCGTGAGCGCGCGGCCGGCGCTCGTCGTCCCTGTGAGAACGAGCGTGGCGAGGCGCGCGGCTGTGCCGGCGTCGGCGACACAGACCAGCTCCACCGTTCCTTCGGCGGCCCCGGCGGCGATCGCCCCCTCGGCAGCCGTCACGCCGTCGGGCAGCCCGCGGAAGCCGATGCCGACAACTCCCGCGAAGCCCCCAGTGCGCACGATCGGGATCGTGAGCTTGGCCGCCCCCCCGAGCGGCACGGCCAGCTGCGCGGCAAGCGCCGGCCCCGGCTGAAACGATTCCGAGTCTGGCTCGATCACGAGCCTCCAGGCAGCGGAGCCGAAGGCGCTCGAACCGAGCGCTCGACCGCCGACGACGATCCGGTGCGTCCCCGCCGTGGCGACAGCCACCGTGGCCACCGGATCGACCGAGCCGGCGGCATCGTCGGCGAACAGAAGCTCCCGGCCGTCAGGGGCGAGGATGGAGAGATCGAGATCGAGCGGGTGGCTCGCGCAAGCGCTCCTGGCCGACACGCGCCAGCTGCCCGCAGGCAGATCGACGAGCACGCTCCGCGAGCGCTCGTCGCCTGCAAACGCGCCGCGCACGGCGAATGGCGGCGCAGGGAGGGAAATGTCGGCCGTCCCCTCCGGGGCGACTGTCTCGGGGATGTCGGAGAGGGGGATGGCTACATCAAGCGGGCCGGTGGCGAGCTCGATCCGGTAGACGCTCGAACGGTCGCCGGCGTAGTCGATGTCGTGGATGGCGAGGTCGTACGTTTCTTCCTCCTTCCCGAGAAAGGAAACGGAGAGATCACGGCCGGCGGTGTCGGCGACATCGAGCACGACGGTGTCGTGCGAATCGGTGACCTTCAGAAGCGCGTGGAGCGGAGAGAGGAGTCGGCGGGCGAAAAGCTCGATCGACACCGGCCCCGACTCCCTCACCGTGAAGCGGTAGCGATCGATCTCCGCAGTGCGGCCGATCTGGCCGTCGATGACCACCGGCAGCGCGGGGAGAAGCTGCGGGCCGTCGCGGTCGCGATCCTCAACGGCGCTCGGGTAGCGCGAGAGATGAAAAAACCCTGGCGGGGAGGCGCCGTTGGCATTGGCGACCTGGAAGCGGTGGAGGCCGGGGGGAAGATCGGCCGGGAGCGTGAGCCGGGCGGGAAACTCGCGCGGGCAGGGGCGGTCGTTGGCGCGGGCCTTGTAGCCGAAGAGGTGGGGCGGCTGCGGGATCAGCACGCGCGTCGGGGCGCCGGTGATCAGGAGCGTTACGCCGGGATCAGGTGTGAGAATCTCGATGTCGGCCGTCCAGTCGTAGCCGCCGAGGACGACATCGCGCGTCTCGCCGGCCCGGCCGCCGGCCGGGTAGACATAGCCGATCTCGGGGGGGAGCTCGGCCCAGGCTCCAAGTGAATCAATCGACAGAAGCGCCGCGAGGAGCCTGGCCAGGCAGCGGGAAGCGCCCGCGGCGCGCAGCCGCATCGATCGCGATTGCCGATCGCACGGGCCCGGTGTCGCTGCCATCCTCTCGCTCCTTGTGCCGCGGGGGTGACTCCGCCGACGCACCCGAGGATACCCGAGCGACGCGGGGGCTAGAACGGCGGGAGCGATGCCGGGGTCGATCCCTTGGGCTCAAAATAGGTCGACTTCTTCCAGGATCTGAAGGGGGCTCATTCGCCCCAGCGTACCCCCAAACAGTCGCCCCGGGGCCAGGCACCCTGCAATGCCCGGCCCAGGGATGGACTGTCGGCGAAGACCACAGGGCCGCTCGAAGGAGCGGCCGAGCGTCAGCCGATCACAACGCAGCGCTTCCGCTCGGCAAGGCCGAGCGAGCCGAGCGCGAAGGCGCTGCCGAAGGACGCCGGATCGATCTCCGGCACGGGGGCAATGGTGGCGGTCCAAGACGATCCGACCTGGTTTTGGGCAACGTTGTCGACCGAAAGCCAGTAACTGAAGCCCGACTCATAGCCGATGAAGTTACTGCCGGTGTTCGCATAACTGCCCGTGGCGCTGCCAGCCCAGGAGGTGGTGATCGGGCCGCCTGGAAAATCGCTCCAGTTCGCGGCTGTCGTGACCGCTCCGGAGGAGTCCGCGGCGAAGTCGACGTAGTCGAAAGTTGGCTTGGTGGTGCGACTGAAGGACCAGCCGCTCGTGCCCGTGATGGTGTAGGACACCATATCGGTGCCGTTCCAGGTCTGCGACTGGCTGGAGCTTCCGCCATTATCGACCACGAAGGTCACGGCCACCGCTTCGCCGACCGTCGTCGGCCAGCTCCCGCTGAAAGCCGACACCGTGGTATTCAGCCCAGATTTGTTGCCAGATTTGGTGGCTGGCACCTTTGTTGGTTCCCTGCGGTACTCTTGTCTCATGGCCACCGACACCCCTCCCCCCGACGCCGTCGCTCCGCGGGACCGCTGGCAGCTCTTTGAAGCGCTCGCCGGAGAGCGGGTGCGAGCGAGCGACGCGGCATGGGCAGGGGCCCTTTCACCGAGAGAGCGGCTGGCTGTGGCCGACGACCTATTTGTCACCATCCGCGACGTGCGCCTCGCGGCGGCAGACTGGCAGCAGATTGACGATCGCGCCTGGGAAGCGACGCTCGCGGCGCGCATCCACGACGTCGCGGCCTTCCGACGACTCGACGAGGTCAACCGTGGAAGCAGCCCTCTGGCCAACCCTGGCTGACGCGGTGTCGCTGCTGACGGCGCGCGGCCTGCGCTCGGCGCTGATCGGCGGCTTGGCCGTGTCGCTCCGCGGACAGCCGCGGATGACCGTCGATGTCGATCTCGTGGTCGTCGCCACCGTCGACGAAGCCCTCCGGCTCGTCGCCGACCTCGCCACCACCCCCTTCGACCCGCTCTTTCCGGGCGTCGAGGAGGTGGTCGCCAAAGCGTTCATTCTCCCGCTGCGGCATCGTCAGACTCTCATCCGTGTCGATCTGGCGATCGGCATGTCAGGCTTCGAGCAAGAAGCGGTCGCCCGGGCCACACCGGTCATGATCGGAGCGGCGAGCATCCCCGTCGTCTCGATCGAGGATCTGCTCGTCATGAAGGCGCTGGCGGGGCGCCCCCAAGACGACGAAGACATTCGCGGCCTCGTCGCAGCCCGTCAGCAGACAATCGACTGGCAGGCGTGCTTGACGCTCGCCGAGCGCCTCGGCGGCGCCATCGACATCGACATCGCCGCACGGCTCCGAGCAGCCCGCGCAGGGCGCGACGGATAAGCGGCCAACGCAGAAGCCGAGCCTCTCACCGCCGCGGTCGCGGCGAAACAATCTCGATGCAGTCGCCGTAGCCGGCGAGCGCCGCGTCGTTGGTGATGAGAAGCAGCGGCTCGGTCTTCGCCTGGGCGACGAGCATCCGATCGAAGGGATCGTTGTGGACCGGCGGCAGGAGGGCCACCGCGGCGGCATGCTCCCCCGTCACCGGCAGGAGGCGAAACCCGGCGGGCTCGATCTCGGCAAGCAAGGCGGCCGGATCGGCATCGAGCTTGCCGAGGGCCGTTTTGATGCTCACCTCCCAGATCGAGGCGGCACTCACAAACACCTCACAGGCGTCGAGCCGCTTCCGTGTGGCGAGGGAGAGCTTCTGGGGGGCGCTGACGGCCCAGAGGAGGAGATGGGTGTCGAGGAGGAGCCGGCTCACGGCCGCCCCTCAAACGCCGCGATCACGCCCGGCTCGAGCGGGGCGTTGAAGTCGTCCGGCACCGTCATCTTGCCCTTCAATCCACCGAGCTTCTTCGCCTTGGGGAGGCCATCGAGCGGCACGAGCTTCGCCACTCCCCGCCCCGCTTTGGCGATGATCACTTCCCGGCCAGCGGCAACCTCTTCGACGATCCGCGACAGGTGCGTCTTCGCCTCATGAATGTTGATGATGCTGGCCATGGCAACGCGCTCCGGGAGGCACGACACTCGGGGGAAATCGCCTCGATCAGACTAAGTCTAGTCCGCTCCGTTCCCGAGGACCATTCGG
>Ga0164295_10001152_pt1 | contig 21955 bp, 13 predicted proteins | sample GEODES006metaG_FD_111798 | JGI IMG/M metagenome (GOLD analysis project Ga0164295, IMG submission 111798) | Oligotrophic lake water microbial communities from Sparkling Lake, Wisconsin, USA - GEODES006 metaG | ecosystem: Environmental > Aquatic > Freshwater > Lake | place: USA: Sparkling Lake... | reverse complement strand
CTTCTCGGTTGATGACGGGCGGCTTTACCTCTACTTCGGCGTTTCGGAAACGGCTGGCATCTGGGGCGTGGAACTCGACGCTGCCGACCCGACAAAGCCGCTCACGGCGCCAGTGCGTTTCATTGACTTCAATCCAAAAGAACGCCCCTGGGAGGCCCATGGCGAATGGAACCAAAACCCGAACAAAGGCTGGCTGGAGAGCGCGTGGATGCTGAAGCGCAACGGCCGATACTACCTGACTTACGGCGCTGCCGGCACGCAATACGGCACCTACGCGATGGGTTGCAGCGTGGCCTCATCGCCGCTCGGACCCTTCACGCCGCAGAAGCACAATCCGATTCTGCGCACCACCGAGGGCCTCCTAACCGGCACAGCATCCGGCAGCATCGTGGCCGGACCGGAGAACCAACTCTGGGCCTTCTACACGATCCGTGCAGGCGTGGTTCACAGCTTCGAGCGCCGCATCGGCATGGATCGCGCGGAGGTTGATGCCAACGGCGAACTCATCGTTAAGGGGGCAACTTCGCTCCCACAATTGTTGCCAGGGAAAGCGCCGTCGGACGCGAAATCCGCCGCTACCGGCTGGCTCCCCATCAACGGCCTCACGCACACGCTCGGCTCCACCAGCGCACCGAATTTGCCAGGCCGCCTCGCCGTGGACAACGAGATGCGCACCTGGTGGCAGCCAGCCGAAGGAGACACGCAGCCGATGCTCACCAGCAGCTTCGGCGCACCCGCTACCATCCATGCCGTGCGCCTCATCTGGCGGGACATCGGCCTCGACACGAAGCGCGGCGTGAAGCCCGGCCCCTTCCGCTACCGCGTGGAAATCGAAACCGCCAAGGACCAGTGGACCACGATTCTCGACCGCAGCGAGAGCACCGAAGACCTGCTCATCGACTACCGTGAATGCAAGCCCACCGTCGGCACCCGCGCCCGGCTGATCATCCTTGGCTCCCCGAAAGGCATCACCCCCGGCGTCGCGGAGTTCACCGTCTTTGGCCAAACCGTCGTCACCAAATAGTCCGCATGCAACACACACTCACCCTCCTTACCGCGCTCTTGCTCACGCCGCTCACCGTGCTGCATGCGGCCGATGCGCCGAAGCAGAAACCCAACCTCGTCATTATCTTCACCGACGACATGGGCTATGCCGACATCGGCGCATACGGTTGCAAGGACATCCCCACACCCCACCTCGACCGGCTCGCCGCCGAGGGCACCCGGTTCACCAGCGCCTACACTGTCGCGCCCATCTGCGTGCCCTCGCGCATGGGGCTGATGAGCGGGAAATTCCCGGCCCGCTTCGGCGTCTTCAACAACGTCTATTTGCCTGAGGAAAACCAGCTCTGGATGCAGCAGACCACGCTGGCCGACGTGCTCAAGGCGCGTGGCTATCGCACCGCCAATATCGGTAAATGGCATCTCAGCGGCAACAGCAGCGGGCACAGCGGCGATGACCTCGGCGGCTTCCTCTTCAAGCCGCCGCACGAACGCGGCTTCAACGAGTTCGTCGGCATCACCGGCGGCATGCACACCTTTTGGAAAGGCACCGAACTGGCACGGCTGAAGGACGGGAAGTATGAGCGTTTCAAGTCGCCCGACTACCTCACCGACTTCTTCGGCACCGAAGCCTGCGAGTTCATCCAGCGGCAGAAAGACGGTCCCTTCTTCCTCTACCTCGCCTTCAATGCCCCGCATGCGCCGCTGGACGGACTTGATGAGGATCAGGCCGCCATCGAGGCGAAGGACATCAGCCCCGACCGCCGCAAATACGCCGCGATGGTCCGCGCCATTGACCGCAACGTCGGCCGCGTGATGGACAAGCTGCGCGAACTCGGCCTCGCGGACAACACCCTCACCGTCTTCGCCAATGACAACGGCGGCGGCGGCAACAACGCCGCCATGCACACGCGTAACACCGCAATCAATATCCCATACCGCGGCCACAAGTTCGACGTCTTGGAAGGCGGCGTGCGGGTGCCTTTCATCATGAGATGGCCCGGCCAGGTGCCCGCCGGCCAAACCTTTGATGGCATCGTCAGCACGGTGGATGTGTTCCCGACCTTTGCCAAAGTCGCCAACGCCTCTGTGCCCGGCAACCTCGACGGCGTGGACCTCATGCCTTACCTCAAGGGCGAAAAGACAGGCCACCCGCACGAAACCCTCTGCTGGCAGCAGCGAGTCTGGGTCAGACCCAACGAACGCAAACCCAGCGGCCCCGGCTACCCGGCGCTTTTTTACAACCTCGCCATCCGCAGCGGTAAATGGAAAGCCATCAAGCTCGACCAACCCTTCGACGGCACCGACGACTCCCGCGCTCAGGAACTCTACCCCAACAAGGTCTACCCCAGCCAAGCTAGCGTCGATAAAATGCGTCCCGAAGACGCCCGCCCTTGGGAACTCTACGACCTGAGTCGCGACCCCGCCGAACTGAACGACCTCGCCACCGAGTTCCCTGAAAAGGTCAAGGAACTCAGCGCAGCCTTCTTCGCCTGGCAGAATCAGATGCCCAAGCCCGTGACGCCGCCCGCTGCGACCAAAACCGAAGCCAAGCAGAAATAGACCAAGCCATGAAACACATTCTCATTAACATTGCCGCCCTTCTACTCGCGCCGCTGGCCGTGCTACACGCCGCGCCCTCCACGGAAGCCCGCGTCGTCATCGCCAGCGAGGTCGGCGCCAAACTCGACAGCGATACCGCCAAGGGCGGCGGCACGGACGACACGGCACTCATCCAGAGCATCCTCGACCGCGCACCGAAGCTTGGCTCGCTGAAGCTCATCGTGGATGGCGCGATCCTCGTGCAGGGGCTCAAGGTTCACTCCAACACGACGATCGAGTGTTTGAATCGAGCCTGTGGCTTCTACCTCGTCGACAACTCCAATCGCCCGCTCATCGCCAATGCCACGCCGCAACCAGAAGGTCGCGCGGATCGGAATCTGTCGTTCCTGGGCGGCACATACAATGGCAACGCGGAGCATCAGGAACATTCAACGAAGGAACACGGCTGGACGACTGCCTTCGCGTTGCACGGCGTGGAGCAGGTGTTGTTTCGCGATGTCTCGATCACCAACTCGCGCACCTTTGCGGTGTATCTCACAAACTGGCGGCGTGTGGTGTTTGAGAACATCTACATCAACCTCGACCACATCCCGAAGCAGTCGAATCAGGACGGTATTCACATCCAGGGCCCCGGCGAGTTCCTGAGCATCCGCAACGTCCAAGGCCGCGCCTGGGATGACATGATCGCGCTGAACATCGACGACCTGGGAGCTGACTGGACCAGCGAAGGAAAGTTCGTCCGCACCCCCGGCAAGCTGTTCCCACCTCACTCCGGTTTCGGCGCGGTCACCGACGTGGACATCGACGGTGTGCAGGTCGACGACTGCGCCCAGGTCATCCGCATCCTCTCCCGAGCTTCCCGGCTGGACCGTGTCTCCATCCGCAACGTGAAAGGCACTTACCGGGACTTCGGCGTCTGGATCACGCCCTATCTGCGCGAGGGCGGCAACATCGGAAGGCTGGAGTTTGAAAACATCGACCTCCGTCCCGCCGGTCAACGAGCCTATGACTACGTGCCGGCCTTCCTTTTCTGGATCGCGGGCAAGATGGAGCAAGTGACGCTCAAGAACATCAGCAGCCACGCACCCATCGACGACCGCTCGCTCGTTTGGATCCAACCGGACGCGAAGATTGATCGACTGCGCATCGATGGCTTGAACGTCTATGACCCGCGCAAGGAAATCGGCCACACGCCGCTCATCCGCGCCGATGGCCGCATCGCGTTGCTGCAAGTGCGCGATGTCGTCGTGCAACGACCACAGGCCGCCGCGCCCGCCGGTTCCTTGATCGGCACCTCCATGGATCGCTCCGCGCTGAAGGCTTTCATGGAGGCGCGTGCCGGCATCATGACGCCTCCCGGCAAAGGCCGCCGTGGCTGGCCTGAGGGCAACAGCTACCTTACCTCGCAACCGCAGATTCAGCATTTACAAATCAGTGATGTCGTTGCCGAAGGCCTGGAGCATATTCTCAATCATCAAGCCGGAACCATCGAAGCGCTGGACCTCCGTGACCTCTCGATTCCCGCCACGACGCAGGCTGTTCATCAAGGTGGCGAGGCGAAGATTACCAAAACCCAAGAAGCATCCGTGAAATGAAAACACCCATCATGAACCGAAGACACTTTCTCCAAACCCTCAGCGGCACTGCGCTGACCTTTCCATGGTTCTCGAATCTCGCGCTGCATGGTGCGGAGGCATCGAAGGCTCCACGGCGACTTGTTTGCATCGGGCTGGATTTTGGGGTGCGGCCTGAGTCGTTTTTCCCGACGACACATGGGCCTGAGCTGGAGCTGACGCCGTTGCTGAAGCCTCTGGAGCGCTGGCGGAAGAAGATGACGGTGTTCTCGCAACTGGAGCATCCCGGCGTGCAGGGCGGGCACTATGGCGTGCATGCTTTTCTGAGTGGCGTGCGCCGCGAGCAAGCGGCGGGGTTTGCGGATGGGTGCGTGACACTCGATCAAATGGTGGAAGAGCATCTCGGTGGTCTGACTCGGTTTCCATCGCTCTGCCTCGGTGTCGGAGCAGGCGATGCGATCTCATGGACGCGCTCGGGTATCGCGGTGCCGAAGCTGGAGGATCCTGGCGTGGCATTTGACATGCTCTTCAAACCGCAACGCAAATCGGCAGCAGCATCGAGGCGTGCGGAGTTGTCGGAGAATGAATCGGTGCTTTCGCTCATCTCGCAAGATGCCAAGCGTGTGGCTCCGCATCTGGATCGTTGGGATCGCGAGAAGATGGAGGAATTCATGGGCGCGATGCGGGACTTCGAACGTGCGAATGCCACGAACATGGCGTGGCTCGACAAACCGCTGCCAGTGACAGATGGCAAGAAACCCGTGTGGAAAAATGAAGGCTGCATGGACCGCGTGCGTGCGAACTTCGATGTCGCGGCGCTGGCACTTCAAGCCGACGCCACACGCATCATCACGCTGAACATTGGCGGTGCCTTGCCAGTGACGAACATCCCCGGCATCAATCGCGGCTACCACGATCTCTCTCACAGCGGTCAGGACCCGGACAAGCTGAGGCAATTGCACATCATTGAGTCCGCGCTGATGGCGGAGCTGGATCACTTCCTGGAACGGCTCGCCGTCATGAAAGACATCGGTGGCAGTTCCTTGCTGGACAACACCACCGTGGTCTTTGGCAGCGGCATGGGCAATGCCAGCGCACACGCCAACACGAACCTGCCCGTGGTGCTCGCTGGCGGTGGCTTCAAGCACGGCCATCATCTCTTCTTCCCAAAGAATGGCCGCCAACAGACGCCGCTCTGCAATCTCTTCGTCACGCTGCTCCAGCAAATGGGCATCGAGCGCGACAAGTTCGGATCGAGCAGCGGGAACCTCAATCAATTGCTGTTGTAGTATGCGTTTCCATCTCGTTACTTTCCTCGTCTTAGCATCCAGCACTCTTCACGCCGCAGACACCGCGTCGCTCACACCCGACGCCTTCCTCTCGCGCTACTGCCTCGACTGCCACGATGGTGACGTGCAAAAGGGTGATCGTCGGCTTGATGATCTGCCTTTGAAGGTAGGCACCGACAGAGCCATCGCGGAGCGTTGGCAGGAGGTGCTGCATCAACTTCAACTCGGCGAGATGCCGCCTGCGAAGAAGAAGCAACCCACCGACGACGAGCGACGGGCTTTGCTCGCGTGGATTGATGAACAACTCATTCACGCACAATCCAGCGCTCAAGATCGAGGCGGGCAGGTGGTGCATCGTCGGCTGAGCCGCGCGGAGTATCTGCATACCATGCAGGACCTCTTTGGGTTCGATGGCGACTTCGATCCCACCACCAGCTTCCCAGGCGATGAAGAGCTGGAAGGCTTTCGCAACATCGGCTCCGCGTTGCGCACTTCGCGGCATCATTTGGAGCAGTATCTGAAGGCAGCAGATGCGGTGCTCGATCACGCTTACGATCTCGCCGACGTGAATGGCAAACCCGAAGCCAAGCAATGGAAGGATAGCGCGGACAAAATGCGCGGCCTCAACGATGCCTTCGGGCTGGGTGTCATCAGCGCAGAGAAAGCGAAAGGTCCCGCCTACATTCATCTCAGCCACGGCCTGCGAAATCAGGAACTCATCTTCGACAGCAAGCTCTTCCTCAGCCGCCTGGGCGATACCGGCGTGCCGCATTCCGGTTGGTATGAAGTTGAGGTCGAGGCCACCGCAGCGAACCGTCATCATCCGTATGGCAAGGATCTCATGCTCGGAGGCTTGGCATCCTATTACAAAGACATGAAGTCCTACTATGACGAGTCGAAGCCGATGCAGCTTGGCATTGGTCGCCAAGGCGAAGGCATGAAGGGCAATGGCTGGCGGCTCATCCCTCCGAACATCATCCACGCCACCGAGTTGCCTGATGATCGCTACATCACCGTCCGCGCCCGCATTTGGCTGGATCGGGGCACCGTGCCTTACCTCTCCTGGATCGATGGTCCACCCAAGGGCACGCGAGGCAACTTCATCTCTACCAAGCTCTACAAATACGACCCCAGCGTGCCGAAGATCGAGAAGCAAGTGTGGGGAAACCTCGCCCTACGTGCGGAGCGCGACAAGCTCTACCAACACCTCTACCAAGGCCCCGAGGTCCGCGTTCATTATTGGCAAATCACTGGCCCCATGCGTGATGACAAAGTGCATCCAGCGCGGTCGCTGTTATTCGCGCACATTGCGCCTGATGAAAAACAAATCGAACCCGCGCGCTTGCAATCCGAGCTGCAAGGCCTCGCCATCCGCCTCTTTCGTCGCGAGGTGACTGGTGATGAAATCGCCCCGTTTGCGAGTGCCGTGCAAAAGCTTCTCGATGGCAAGACACGCTACGCCGATGCCGCGAGGCCTGTGTTTAAAGCGCTGCTTTGTTCCTCGGAGTTTTTGTTTCTCACTGAGCCGGAGTCAGACGCGACGACCATCACGCCGATGCAACTCGCCACCCGCCTCTCTTACTTCCTCACATCAGGTCCGCCTGATGACACCTTGCGCTCGCTTGTAGCCAAAGGTTTGCTCGATGCCAAAGCCATCATCACCGAAACCGACCGCCTGCTCGATTCGCCGCGCGGTGATCGTTTCCTGCGCCTCTTCACGGAGCAGTGGCTCGGCCTGAACAAGCTAGGCACCATGCCGCCATCCAAGGAAACCTTTCCCGCCTATCACATCGACCGATTGGAGCCCGCGATGCGGGAAGAAACCTGGCGCTTCATTGCCGAACTCATCCGCACCAACAAACCCGTCACCGCACTCGTCGATGCCGACTTCTCCTATCTCAATGCCGGACTCGCGCGACTCTATGAACTGCCCAACGTCAGCGGCGACCATGTGCAACGCGTTAGCCTGCCTGCCGATTCACCACGGCGTGGCTTGCTCGGCCAAGCCAGCATCCTCACCATCACCGCCAACGGCGTAGAGACCTCGCCCGTGAAGCGCGGTGTTTGGTTGCTGGAAAAACTCTTTGGCACACCACCCAGCCCGCCACCACCGAACGTGCCACCCATCGAGCCCGACATCCGCGGAGCCACCACCATCCGCCAGCAGTTGGAGAAGCATCGCAGCGTGCAGGCCTGTGCCGACTGCCACGCGAAGATCGATCCGCTCGGCTTCGCCCTCGAAGCCTACGATCCCATCGGCCACTTCCGCAGCGCTTACCCGACCGGAGCCGCCATCGACACCAGCGGCGAGTATCGCGGCCAACCCGTCAACAACCCCGCCGACATCCGCGCCTACCTCACCAAGCACCCCGACCTCCTCGCGCAAAACCTCGCCCACCGCCTCCTCACCTACGCCCTCGGTCGCCCCCTCGGCTTCACCGACCAGCCCGCCCTCCGCCGCCTGCAAGCTGACTGGAAAGCGAAAGGCCACACACTTCGCGAACTCATTCACCTCATCACCACCAGTGAGCTGATGCGTCAGCCGTAATGATTGCTGTATCTTCATGATGAAACGCACCTGCATCATCCTCACCGCCCTTGTGCTCACGCCGCCAGTTGCGCTGCACGTCGCATGAGTTTTCATGCCCACCGCGTCGGACAATCACGACGCCCACGACTACACCAAGCGCATCCGCGAGCGGCTGCCAAGTCGCTCGCTGAAACTCCAGGAGGTGCTGGGTTTGATCAATTATCCTCAATAGTTACTTACTCAGAATGTCGTCCACAAAATGTCGGAAATCTCTGTCGAAGAAGGCCTTTCGTTCATTCCAGACGTGATGAGGAATTGGCCGAGTGAAGAATGATTTCACATCTTGTTCGAGACCTTCCAGGACGTTCACTTCTCCTCCAAGAATGGCCCGATACCAGCAGTAGAGATGAAACATCAACAGCATGACGAACTGCGTTTCTTCAGCAGTCACAGGCTTGGTGTAGAGATCAGCGACAGAGGATCGAACACGAGCAAGAGAAGGGTTGGATTGGCTCTCTTCCCAAATGTCGCGATGTTGCTGCGTCAGCGTAACGAGGTTTGCCAATCGACGAGATCGAATATCCTCTCTGAAACTGGCGGCAGTAAAGCCCAGCCCAGAAACGATTCCGGCGGCTGATAGGAGATCGAAGCCGTGTTGAGCCATCCACGCAAGAACGGTGAGCATAGTGTCACCATTCTATCACACGCGATGGTTAAGCCGCCAGAGCTACACCTGCGAAGGTATATCGGCTTTTGCGTCCACCAGAATTCGACGAGGAACTCGCACAATGCGCTCATCGGGTCCGCATCCTGCCGTCGCGGGGAGTCTGTGGCGGGCCTCATCGGTCATGTCGATACCGATGATGGCAAAATCACCATCTTCTAGCTCCCAAATGTCGGGGCAGTTTTCAAGTGCGGGCGTTTTCTGTCCGTTGGCATGGGGATCAGGGCCGATTCTGCGCAAGAAGTTCATGGGCGTGAGGATTGAATTGATTCAGCGAGATGCTAACTGCTCTCATTTTGGATGCAAGGGCTTTTGCTGGCAAAATGCCAGCGTGACTAAAACCCTGCACAGCAAACTCTCCAAGCTTTTCTGCGAGCATATCCGTTCGCTGCGGGATGCCGCTGGCATGACACAGCGCGATTTGGCAGAAGCTCTCGGGCGTGAGCACGGAATGGTGGGGCGAATCGAGTTGGGGGAAAGAAGGGTTGATTTTGTTGAGGCTTTTGCAGTTTTTCAAGCGCTCGGAGCAGACCCCGTGCAGGAAGCCTCGGCTTTGATGGCAAAGTTCAAGCAACAGATTTAATCGCTCACCTTTTCTCTTCTATGTTCGGCCTCTTCAAACGCAAGCACCCGGTTGTCTTTGAGCAGTGGATCACTCCGATCCTCGATTTCACCAGTAACACGGGCAAGTTCTACGATGCGGTCGAGGAGGAGTTGAAGAAGTGGCAGGTGCCTGAATTGGTCACAGAGAGGATTGTATTCAAGGACGGTGGTTTTTTGTCCGCTGGTCGGGAGTATCTACGAATCAGACGCGAAGCGCTGGTCTTCGATATTTGTTCCGCACCGTTCGGACGAAGCTGGTGGTTCTCGTGTCGAAGCGCGGTGTTGCCGCGCAATCTACGTTGGTGGGAGGTGTGGGTGTTTCTCCTCGCGGTTAGCGGGCTGGCCGCAGTGTATTGCCACCTGTTCGGTGTGATGGTCGGCGGCATTGTGATTGGCACGTCGTTGCTCTTGCTTTTGATCCTGATGATGTCGGCCAGTTCTTGGAATGGTCTCGATGACTTGCTGCTTCGGCTGCCTGTGCTGGGTGCGTTCTACGAAGCTTGGTTCCGCTTTGACAGCTACTACCGGGACGATGCACAACGCATGTATGTCTCAATGGTAGATTTCTTTGTTCGTGAAAAGGTGAAGGAGTTCGCGGCTGCCGATGGCATTGAGGATGTGCAGTTCAATGAGGTGAAAAATCCTCTGCAATTGATCTCGCTTGCTGACCGCGTGCAGGATGTCATCGCCAACGGTGCGCAATATGTCTCTGACAAGGCACAGCAAGCCATACAATCGGCCATCAAATGAAGACAGTTCACGAGCTGTTGCGCGAGAATATCGAGCGATGGGAAATCCGTGGTCGTGGAGTGCTGACGTTTCCTGAGCGCGTGTCGCCGCGTCCACCGTTCGCGCCGTTCCCCGGCCATCATTTGAAGGGGTTTCGTGGCGGCGACGATGGCGTGCGACACACCGTTGTAAGTGGATTCTTGGCAAAGCTAGGTTCGATTGTTCGTGGAATCAGTGCCCCACAACCTGCACTGATCGAAGGCGACACTGACCAGGAAGAGAATGTAGAGATCGAGCCTGACTGGTGCGGAGAGAACGCTGAACTGTTGGAGTTGCGAATGCGCCTGCCAGAGGGGCTAAACGTGGCTCGTGAGTCCGTCGTTCCTTTGCTGGCGAGTATGGGTTATGCCGAGCAACCGCTTGTGTTCGAGATCATCGGCACTGCCAGCGAAACCTGGACACAATGGGTCGCGGACGTTGGCGACGCTGAGGATTTGCATCGACAAATGCAAGCTCACTTCCCCCAAGTGAAACTGAGTGTATCCAATGACGCGCTGAGCGCTGCTTTGCCCGAGTCTGGCGAGATGGCTGTTGTCGACTTCGCGTTGAGTCATGCGTTCCTGCTGCCGTTGGCTTCCGTGAAGAGCGATCCGTTCGTGACTTTGATTGGTGCGCTCTCATCACTCGCCGAGGATGAATTGGGCATTTATCAGGTGATCTTCACGCCGCTGACGGAACCCTGGGCCGAGCACGCGACATCGGCAGTGACGAAAGCCGACGGCAAGCCGTTCTTTGATGGTGGCGCAGGGTTGGTGAAGGCCGCACAACAGAAAACTGAGGGGCCGCTCTTTGGCGTCGTAGTGCGGATGGCTGGTATCGCCTCGGAGTATGAACGCGCCTGGCAGATTGTGCGAGGTATGGCATCGGCTTTGCGACATTTCTCGCGAGCCGGTGGCAACGAGTTCATGCCGTTGAAGAACGACGACTATGACCAAGCCGACCACATCGACGACCTGCTCGACCGACGCACGCGACGTTGTGGCATGTTACTCAATCTCGATGAACTCACCGGGCTTGTGCATCTGCCTTCGGCTGCGGTGCAGTCAAAGAAGTTCCGACGCATCGACACCAACACTCGCGCGGTTGAGCCGCAAGCAACTCACGAAGGCGTCAGCATCGGCATCAACCAACACGATAGTGAAGCGTCCGAAGTCTGGCTCTCTCGCGAACAACGCGTTCGTCACTGCCATATTCTAGGTGGCACTGGCACGGGAAAGAGCACGCTGTTGTTCTCGATGATTCAGCAGGACATCGCCAATGGTGAAGGCCTAGCTGTCCTCGATCCGCACGGCGATTTGATTGATCGTGTGCTTGGCGTCATTCCGCCAGAGCGAGTGAATGATGTGGTGCTGTTCGATCCTGCTGACGAACAATTTGTCATTCCCTTCAATATCCTTTCGGCACGCTCGGACTTCGAGAAGCAGTTGCTCGCAAGTGATTTGGTATCGGTGTTCCAACGATTGAGCACGAGCTGGGGTGATCAGATGAACTCGGTGTTTCAAAATGCCGTGCTCGCGTTCTTGGAAAGCAGCGAGGGCGGCACGTTGTCTGATCTACGCAGGTTCTTGCTTGATGCCGAATGGCGTGAGCAGTTCCTCCAAACCGTGAGCGACCCTGATGTGCGGTTCTACTGGAAGCGTGCATTTCCGCAGCTTGGCGGCAACAAAAGCATCGGGCCGATCATGACACGATTGGAGACCTTTTTGTCTCCGAAGCCGATTCGCTACATGGTGTCTCAGCGCGAGAACCGGCTCGACTTTGGTGGCATGATGGACTCCGGCAAAATCTTCCTCGCGAAGCTGCCCCAGGGCCAAATTGGTCGTGAGAACGCCTTCCTTCTCGGCAGCCTCGTGATGACCAAGTTGCAGCAAATGGCGATGAGTCGGGCGCGGATGCCAGCATCGCAACGCCGACCCTTTTATTGCTACATCGACGAGTTCCATCACTTCATCACGCCGTCGCTGACTGAAATCCTGAGTGGAGCGCGCAAGTATGGTTTGGGGCTTGTGCTCGCGCATCAAGACCTCAAGCAGCTCGACAAAGACAAGGACGTTTCAAGTTCCGTCCTATCCAATGCATTCACGCGCATCGTGTTTCGCGTTGGCGATAGCGATGCGCGATCACTTGCCGATGGCTTTGCGCACTTCGAGGCGCGGGACCTGCAAAGCCTTGCGATTGGGCATGCCATCGCTCGCATCGAGAGGGCGGACAACGATTTCAATTTGTCAGTGCCGCTTCCCGATGAGGTTGATGAGCTGGTCGCTGACGAGCAGCGGTTGGCGGCCATTGATGCTTCGCGTCGAACCTATGCGATTCCTCGAAAGGACATCGAGGCCGAGATGCTGCGGAGACTGGAGGCTGAAGACGCCGCCTCATCGAAGACGAAGAAGGTGAAGGAGCCTCGCGCGGTTCCGACCAGTGAGAGCGTGTCTCAGTCGCCGCCCGCTCCGCACGAAAGCTCATCGGAGACGCAGGCTGTAAAATCAGAGAACGAACTACCGAGGCCGGACACTGAACGTGTTACGGTAACGCCAACACCTCTTATCGATGTGCCCGCAGAGCGGAGCGAGGTTGCCACAGCCCGGTCGAACGACACCACCAGAGTGCCAGCGCCCCCTCTCGACGCAGGCAAAGGAGGCTTCCAACATCGTATCTTGCAGGATCGTATTCGAGCCATTGGCGAGCAGCAGGGATTCCGGGCGATGCTGGAGATGCCGACCAGTGTAGGACGTGAAAGCATCGATGTCGGCTTGGTGAGATCAGACATGCGGATTGCCTGCGAAATTTCCGTCACCACGACCATCGACCACGAGGTCGGCAACGTGCGCAAATGCCTGCGCGAGAACTTTGATTTGATCGCCATCATCACCAGCGAAGAACGCAGACTTCGACAAATCGAGGCAGCCGTGATCGGTTGCTTTGATCAAACCAGTGCGGCGAGAGTGAGTTACTTCCAGCCCGACGCATTCCTGACCTACCTCAGCACGCTCACACCACCACCCGAACCGCTGGCGGTTCCAAGCGCACCCGCGCCCGCTGAATCGGTGCGCAAAGGCTACAAGGTCAAACGGGTGTTCACACAGCTAACCCCCGAAGAGCGGGCGGCACGAGAATCCGCTGCCTTCAAACTGCTTGTTGAAGAAATGAAACTCCCGCCAAGGCCTGAGTAGAAGGTATAAAATACCAACATTGAATTCCACATTAACCTTGTGTTGAAATGGTGTTTTTTCGTGCTACACAGAGAGAATGAAGAGCAACACCTCTGCCCTTGTTGTCCCCGCCTCACCCGTTCCCGTCGGCATCTGGATTCGAGTCTCAACCGACCAGCAGGCACAGGGCGAAAGTCCAGCCCATCATCTGGAACGCGCCAAGCACTATGCTGCCGCCCGTGGCTGGGAAGTGAGGGAAGTCTATGACCTAGCGGGAGTGTCGGGAAAGGCTGTGCTCGATCACCCGGAGGCCAAGCGGATGCTCAGAGATCTCGAACGCGGGCACATTAAATCGTTGATCTTTTCCAAGCTCGCACGCCTCGCCCGTAACACCCGTGAACTCCTCGAAGTCGCCGAGAAGTGCAAGGCGAAGGGAGCAAACCTCGTCTCCCTCCAAGAGACCCTCGATACCAGCACCCCCGCTGGAATGCTGTTTTTCACCATCATCAGCGCGATGGCCGAATGGGAACGCGCCGAGATCGCTGACCGCGTGAAAGCTTCAATCTCCGTGCGCGCCAAACTTGGTAAGCCCCTGAGCGGCAAGACCCCGTTCGGCTACATTTGGAAAGACAAGAAACTCGTCCAACACCCTGCCGAAGCGCCGGTGCGAAAATTGATGTATGAACTATTCTTGAAGCACAAGCGCCTCGGCACCGTCGCCCGTCTGCTCAACGAAATGGGCTACCGAACCCGCGCCAACTGCGAATGGAAAGACGTTTCAGTAGGACGGCTGATTGGAGATTGGACAGCCAAAGGCATCTACCGTATCAACGTCTATCGCGGCACCGGAGGCTGGAACTACGAGATCAAAGACGAAAGCGAATGGGGCCGCGTCGATTGCGAACCGCTCGTGAGCGAAACTGCGTGGAATGAAGCGAACCAGATGCTCGAGGAACGGCGCTCAACCCCCAAGAAGCGCCCAGGCCCGAAGCCTGTGCATTTGTTCGCCGGACTCGTTCATTGCGAGTGCGGCAAAAAGATGTATGTCGGCCCCAATACCCCGAAATACGTCTGCACCGCCTGTCGGAACAAGATTCCGATGCAGGACTTGGAAGAGGTGTTCGTCGAAGAAATTCGTGAAGTCTTTTCCAACAAAACCAAACTTAACCACCAGATCAGCGCAGCCCAACAAAACCTCCGGGACAAAGAAGAGCTGCTCGCCGCTCACCGCCAGGAAATCGACAAAGTGCGTGACGAAATGGCCAAAACCCACCGCCTCTACCTGGAAGGTCACATCGCCCTTGCCGACTTCGGCAACTTCCACAAGCCGCTCTCCGACCGTCTGATCCAACTCCAAACCGAACTCCCGAAGCTCGAAGCCGAACTCGACTACCACCGCATCCGAACCGTCAGCGCCGACGCCGTCCAAGTCGAAGCCGACACCCTCTACAACAATTGGCCCCATCTACCGCCCGAGAATAAACGCCGAATCATCGAAGGCATCGTCGAACGCATCGAGATCAAGAAAGACCGGCCCGAGATCGAAATCACCTTCTCATCCACAGCTCCCTCTGAAGACATGACAACAAACCAACAAAACCTGAGGCTTGAGAGACATTAGCCGGTGGTGGAGGGAACCCGCGAAGCGAGGTGACTGGAACCACCGGGGAACAATGGCATGGGTCCGCGCCCCGAAGGTGGCGCGAGAAACCGCTGCGACTTCTCGCGCCACCTCTGGGACGCGTGATCCTGCGATTCTGCTCCGGTGGTTCCGCTGCGCTGCACCACCGGCTAATGTCTTTCGAGCCTGCGGCTCCAAGAGGGCTTCCCGGAGCCCGTTTGCCAATGGTATCTTCGGGTCAACTCTCAAACACTGCTGATGGACGAACCCATGACAGCCAGCGAATACCAGCGGTGGACCAGCGTCCGTCAGCGCGGCCTGCTGCGCTATGGCCTCACCCGCTTCGTGCCCACCTACGGCTTGTTGTTTGCCGTGCTCACCCTCGTCTTCCACCTGCTCTATGACAAGATCGAGAGTTGGGCATGGAAAACGGCAGGCTTCATCTTCAAGGCGATCGCCTTCGGCCTCATCATGGGCTGGATGCAGTGGCGGCAGAACGAGCAAGCCTACGCCCTGGGCGCGCCTGTGCCCGAAGAGGAAGCGACCACGGAATGCCTCGCCTGCAACGCCGCCATTCCCGCTGGAGAAATGCGCTGTCCGGCATGTGGCTGGACGTATGAGGGAGAGGAAACCTCCGCCCCATGATCGAATCCCTCACCCATTTTTTCACCAGCATTGACTGGTCCTTCTGGGGCGTCTGGACGCTGACCAGCGTGCTGATGCTGACCGGTGTGGCTGGCTCCGTGCTGCCTCTGCTCCCGGGGCCGCTGTTGGTCTTTCTTGCCGCTCTCGGGCACGTGCTGCTGCGGCCCGATTCCGGGGTCAGTTGGTGGTGCGTGGCAGGCTTGTTCGTGCTCGTGCTGGTCGCGTATGTGCTCGATTTCCTCAGCGGCGCGGCGGGCACGCGCTGGTTCGGCGGCAGCAAGTATGCGGTCTGGGGCGTGCTGGTCGGTGGCATCGTCGGGCTGTTTGTCCCCTTCCCTGGCCTGATCCTCGGACCTCTGGTCGGCGGCTTCTGTTTTGAGCTGTGGTTTGCCAAGAAAGAGCTGCGCCCCGCCGTCAAAAGCACGGTCGGCACCGTCGTCGGCACCGGAGTTGGCCTTGTGCTGCGGCTAATCATCAGCCTGCTCATGGTCGGCTGGTTCGTGGCGGATGTGATTTGGTAATTTTTCGATCTGTGTTGTGAACCCGATGTCTGCTCTCCCTGCTTCAAGCGCTGCTTCTGGACAAAGTGATTCGTCATTGGAGCAGTCCACCGGCGGCGCAGAAAACCAGAGCCAACCCACATCGACCATCCCGGCCAAGCCCGTGATGAAGTTCGCGCCGCCTCCCGAGGTGCGGCTTGAAGACCAAGGCCCGCCTCCGGCTCCAGCGTCAACCTATGCTTTGGTCATGCTCGCAGGTGCCGTGGCGAAGCTGTTCTTGCTCGCTCTGCCCCTGGGCCAACTCGCCGACCTGGCCTTTGACTCCGCCCCGAACAGCCTGACGCCCTTCTGCGCCTGGGTGGGGCTGCTGGCGTTTGCCATGCAGGCTTACTTGCTAGTCAGCGCCTTCAGCGACCTCGACGTCATCTGGCAGCGCTTCAGACACGGCAAGATTCAGCATGGATTCCAAGCCAGCTACTTCAGCGCAGGGTTTGCCGAATTCTGGGGTCGTTGGTTGGGGAAACGTGAGAACACAAGTTTTCACGCCTTCGTTGTGCTGATGATTCTTCCAGAGTTCAAGATAAACCTTTGGGTGTTTCTCTGGCTAGGCGGAAACGTCTTGATCACAAATCTGGAGCGCTTTGTCGGCAAAGGCCGCCCTCTGTGGCACTGGCTGCCGCGCCCAGTTAGCATCCTGATCACCTTCTCGCTCGTCCTGCTCGGCTGGGTCCTGGCTTGCAGCGCCAGCCTCGACCACGCGATGCACTACTACGGCAGTCTGTTTGCGCGCCATGAGCTGACCGAGACCGCGCTCATCAATGACGCCCGCATCTTGGGCGACTACCACCTCCTGCTCATGATCGTCAGCGCGATCTTCGTGTTCGCCATCCCCACCTTGCAGAGCATCGTTGAGCCGATCACGCGATGGAAGAAAGCCCTGGCCATCCTCGTGCTTGTCACCACCTGCGCTTGGTTCGTCAGCGACACCGCCCGCACCTACCTGCGCTCGGGCTTCATCCAGGCACTCGGCCAGGGCACTCGGGATGTCTTTGTCAGTCGTGAAACGCCCTGGTTGTTCGACGGTCGAGAGCTGGATGCCCTCACCAGCACCGGGGCCTTGAAGCCCGAGATCACCGACCCGTCTGGCAAAACGAGCCAAGCCGCCGAGGAAGTCATCGCCTTTGCCCAGCAGCTCAAGGAACGCGGCATTCCCTTGCTGCTCATCCCGCTGCCGATGAAGGCCAGCCTCTACCCGGAATACATCACCGGCACCGACCCGGAGTTCAGCGAGGCTCCGCTGTATCATCCCTGCCAGCCGGAGCTGTATGAACGCTTCGCCAAGGCAGGCATCGACGTGCAAGACGTGACCGACGCCTTCCTCCAGCTCAAGGAGCGCAAGAAGCCGCTCTTCCTCAAGCAGGACACGCACTGGACGCCCGATGCCATGCAGGAACTCGCCCGCGCCATCGCCGCGCATGTGAAGAAGAAGTATCCCGGCGTGGCCGCGACAGATCGCCTCATTCTCGATGCCAAAGCGCCCGACGCCCAGGACTACGGCGACCTCGCCCTACGTCTGCACCAAGCCGCCCCCGGTGCCGCCTACACGCCGCAGAGCACCGTCCTGCTCACCTTTCCCACCCTGGAAAACGATCCTCACTCCAACCTCGTGCTGCTCGGTGGCGACGACGCGCGTGTCTTCGACGATCCCACGCTTGGCTTTGTCCCGCCAGAGCACCCGCCAGAGCAGCCCCTGCGCGCCAGCTTCGCCCAACACCTGGCCGTTTACCTCGGCAAGCCGCTGGACGTCTGCACCGCCCGCGCCGACGCCACCCAGGCCCCGCGCCAAGCCCTGGCTCAGCGCCTGGACAACGACGTCCGCGCCAAGCAGTTCGTCATCTGGCTCCTCCCGGCCCGCGACCTCGTGCTGCCGCCCAGCGCCAGGGTCCAGTGGTCGAGCGTGCAGTTCAATGCGGCGCGCAAACCCTCCGAGGCGATCGCTCCGGCAGTGCGGTAAAGGTGTGGGCCGCACTCGGCTCCCAAAACCGCATCGGGCCGATGCGGACCACTTCGCTTGCGGCAACGGTAGCGCTGGGGCCTTCAACAAGCGTAAAAAGAGGTGGGCCGGACTGCTCTCTTCGGCTTAGATTGCTCGATATTCCCGTGAAACTCGCTCTCCCCATGCTCCTGGCCTGCCTGCTGGCTGCTCTCGCGCCAGCACAGGAAGGGCCGCGCCTGCTGTGGCAGCCGATCATGGAATACATGGTGCGGGAGCCGACGATGATTCCGAATCGGAAGGCGGTGGGGGTGCTGAAGATGAACCCCTTCATCACTTACACGCATCTGGGCACCGACTTCGGTTTCCATGGGCCGGGCGAGCGCTTCATCACCTGGGACCAGGGCAGCGTGAGCTTGTCGCTGGAGAATCAGTCTGACTGGGCGGGCATGTGGCACTCGCTGGCCGGGCTGGCGGTGGAGCCGGAGAAGACGATGGATTTCCAGGCCTGCTACCCGGACCTGATCGCCGCTGCTGCGCAGCCGCAGATCCAGGCGCTGCTGGTGAAGGCCACGGGCAAGGGTCGGTTGAAGTTTGAAATCAAGGGGCCGCCGCCGGAGCAGCCCTTGCTGTGGACGCGGGTGGTGGACATTGATGATGCGGAGGTGCGTCCGATCACGCTGCCGCTGTCGGCGGCGGAGCTGAAGAAGGCCAAGTTCCTGATCTGGACGGCGGAGCCGGGTTCGTCACTGGCGCTGACGAGTTTGCAATTCGGGATGCAGATGCCAGCCATGCCTTTCGAGCGGTATGTGATGCTCACCTCGCTGGCGAAGCTGGCGCGCTGCTACACGCCGGGCAACGGCTTGCTGCGCGACCGTGCGCATATCAAGAGCGGCACCTTTGATACCATCCCGGCCTCGGGCATGTTCGCGCTGGCGGTAGCGGCGGCGAGCGCGCCGGACGTGGGCTTGATCGACCGGATGAAGGCACGCGAGGTGCTGCTCCAGGTGGAGACAGACATCGCCGCCGCGCCCAAGGCGCGGGGTTTGCTGCCGCATTTCACCCGCCGCGAGAAGGGCAAGACGATCATCCACCCCGGCACGGAATTCAGCACGGTGGACACCAGCCTTTGCTACCAAGGGCTGTTGCTGGGCGCGGAGATCCTGGGCGATGTGGAGGCAAAGGCGCGCATCCTGACCGCTATGCGGGCGATTGATTTCAAAGGGCTGACGCTGCCCAATGGCAGTATCAGCCACGGACTGAAGGACGATGGCCGCACGCTGCTGCCGCACGGCTGGAAGGACTGGGGCGGCGAGACGGCGCTGGTGCTGCTGCAACGCCGCATCTCCAGCGACGCGCCCGCCACTCAGGTGATGAGCAACACCGGGCATCCCTGGCAGGGCACGGGCTTCATCTCTGAGATTCAGAGCCTGTTCCACCCCGACTTCGACAGCAGCACGCCAGATGCTGTGAGCAAGGTCAACTGGCTCGCCGCGCGCCGCGCGATGCTGAGCGCGCAGAAGGCCTACTTCCCCAGGACGCTGCCGGAGAGCTTGGCCGCGCGCCAGGGCTGGTATGGCCTGTCCGCTGGCGAAGGCGCGTATGGCACGACTTACGACGTGAACGGCGTGGACATTCCGAAGCAAAGCCTGATCCACCCGCATTACATGCTGATGACGACCACGACGGAGCCCGAGCCAGCGACGACGTATCGCCTGCTGGGCGATCTGGAAAAGTCGGGCTACCTGACGCCCTGGGGACTGGTGGAAAACATCAGCGCCGATGGCAGCCGCTACCTGCCGATGATCAGCGCGTTGAACGCCGCGTTCGAGACCCTAGGTGCCTACCACCTGATGGCGAAGACGCTGAAGCAAGAGAACTTCATCTACAAGGCCAGCCAGGACCTGCCCGAGGTGCGCGCCGCGATGAAGCTTTTCTATCCAGGGCCGGTGGCCAGCCGCTGAGAAAGGACTTGTCGTGCTGGCACGGCTTCCGCACACTCCGCGCCCCATGAAGAAAACCGAGAGCCTGACCAGCCAGCGCACCCTGATGCTGCTGCTCCTTGCCGCGGCGCCAGTGCTGGTGCTCGTTCTTGGCCCGTTGCTGACCGAACGCATCGCGCAACCGTTGCAGATGCTGGAGTGGCGCTTGCAAAACTACGTCCACAGCCATGCCACGCCCGCGCCGCTGGACGCGCAGGTGATCGTGCTCGGCATCGACGACGCCACGTTGGAGCTGAAGTCCGCCTGGCCTGAGGACGTAGAGGAATCCACTGCCCTGCAATTGATGAAGAAGGGCTGGCCCTTTTCCCGTGGTGTTTATGCCGAGGTGGTCAGCCGCCTGATGGACGCCGGGGCCAAGGGCGTGTTCCTCGACTTGATCTTCACCGGCCCGTCCGGCGAGCACCCCGAGGGCGATGAGGCCTTCAAACAGATGCTCGCCAAGTATCCCGACAAGGTGCTGCTGGGGGCGAACTTCACCGAAACCTTGGGGCTCAATGGCATCGTGCCAGTGCTGCAAAAACCCTGGGACGGCTTCGTGCCGGACGTCGATCCGCCGCCGCCTTACGTCGGCTTCATCAATTACTGGGCGGATCCCGACCAGGTGGTGCGCTGGGCTCGCTACCATCGCTCCATGCGCAACGAGGATGCGAACCGCCCCGAACTCGCGCACCTGGACCTGATGGACTCGATCATCACGTCGATGCTAAGGACCATGGGCAAGGTGGATCTGGCGCCCAAGGATGACGCGCGGCACTACCCGCGCTTCAGCGATCCCGGCGCGTATCCGCCGTATTCGCTGCATGAGATCTTTGTGCCGGACCTGTGGCAGAACAACTTCCAAAGCGGCGCTGTCTTCAAGGACAAGATCGTGCTGATCGGCAATGTGACACCCCATGCCCAGGACTTCCACGTGACTCCGGTGGGGCGCATGAGCGGCGTGCAGGTGCATGCCCAGGTGCTGGCAGCCACAATCAACGGCCAGTTCCTGACGTATGTTCCGCGCTGGCTGGAATACCTGGGCATCATCGCCGGTGCGCTGCTCGCCTGGGCGCTGGTGAATTTCCTGCGCCGTCCCGTGACCACGATGTTCCTGCTCATCGTGGTCTCCCTGGCCTTGGTGTTCATCTGCCAGCAGCTCTTCGAGCATGGAAACCTCGTCGTGGAAGGCGTCGCCCCCATGCTTGCGTTCAACCTCACAGGCCTGCTCGGCCTCTCTTACGACTTCATGCTGGAGCGCCGGCAGCGGCAGCAGTTGCGCGGCTACCTGCAACGTTACTTCTCGCCCGATGTCGTGGACTTGATGCTGCGCGACCCGGAGCACTTCCGCACTCTGCAACGCGGTGCCAACCGGGTGATCACCGTGCTGTTCAGCGATCTACGCGGCTTCACGAGTCTATCCGAAAAGCTGACGCCCCAGCAGCTCGTGCAGCAGCTGAACGAATACTTCAACCGCATGGTCGCCGTCATCCACGGGCATACGGGCGGCATCGACAAGTTCATTGGCGACGCCATCATGGCTGTGTGGGGCTGGGTCGGCAGCACCAACGACGATGAGAGCATCAAGCAGAGTGCCATCGACGCCGTGGTCGCTACCCTGAAGATGCGCGAGGAGCTGGAAACACTGAACGCCGACTGGGTGGCCAAGGGCATCGGTGAACTCAAGATCGGCGTCGGGATTCACCAAGGCGAGGCCGTCGTCGGCGACCTCGGCAGTGAAAAGCAGAGCGGCTTCACCGTCATCGGCGACAGCGTGAACACCGCCTCCCGACTGGAAGGCACCACCAAGGAATACGGCGTGGACAACATCATCAGCGACGTGATCCGAAACCACGTGAAAGACCGCTTCTTGTGCCGCAGCGCCGACTTGGTGCGCGTGAAGGGCAAACTGGTGCCGGTGCCCATTTACACCGTGATCAAAGAGGGCACGATGGCCTTGCCTCCCGGATTGGAAACCTTCGAAAGCGCCGTTG
>Ga0164295_10001151_pt1 | contig 21962 bp, 20 predicted proteins | sample GEODES006metaG_FD_111798 | JGI IMG/M metagenome (GOLD analysis project Ga0164295, IMG submission 111798) | Oligotrophic lake water microbial communities from Sparkling Lake, Wisconsin, USA - GEODES006 metaG | ecosystem: Environmental > Aquatic > Freshwater > Lake | place: USA: Sparkling Lake... | reverse complement strand
TCGGATTTATCGGCCTCGGCAAGATGGGCGCCAACATGGTGAAGCGACTGGTCCGCAACGGCCACGACGTGGCGATTTGGAACCGCTCCCGCGAGAAGACCGATGAGGTCGCCAAGGAGGGTGCCAAGGCCACCTACACCGTGAAGGAGCTGGTCGACAGCCTGACCTCCCCGAAGCGCGTCTGGGTCATGGTCCCGAGCGGCGATGCCACCGAGGCGATGATCGACGAACTGATCCCCCTCCTCGCCAAGGGCGACACCATCATCGATGGCGGTAACTCGAACTTCCACGACACCATTCGCCGACACGAGAAGCTCGCCAGCCACGGCATTCACTTCATCGACGCTGGAACCTCTGGCGGTGTGTGGGGCCTAGAAAACGGCTACTGCATGATGGTCGGCGGCGACGCTGAGCCGGTGAAGGCGCTTGAGCCGATCTTCATCACCCTTGCACCAAAGGATGGCTACATGCACTGTGGCGGCTCTGGCGCTGGCCACTACGTAAAGATGGTGCACAACGGCATTGAGTACGGAATGATGCAGTCATACGCCGAAGGGTTTGAAATCCTCGCGAAGTCGCGCTACAAGCTCGATCTCGCCAAGGTGAGCGACCTCTGGATGCAAGGTTCGGTCGTACGCAGCTGGCTCCTTGAGCTTGCCGCGCGCGCCTTCCGCGCTGAGGGGAGCGACCTGAAGGGGATCAAGGGTTGGGTCGCCGACTCTGGCGAAGGCCGCTGGACGGTACAAGAGGCGATCGACCTCGATGTGCCAGCTCCGCTCATTACCCTCTCGCTCCTGACGCGATTCCGTTCGCGCCAAGACGACTCGTACTCCGCAAAGGTGCTCGCCGCGCTGCGTAATCAGTTCGGTGGCCACTCGGTGAAGTCGGAGTGAGCCCACAAACGCCCCCTGAGGGGCACGCAACGATTCGCGAACTGCGGCTCGGCAAGAAAACGCGAAAGCCTGCGGCGAAGAAGCGGGCAAAGAATGTGCTGCGTGCGGGACTGCGCATTGAGCGCGTCCCCGATCCACACGTGGTCGTCCTCTTTGGCGCAACGGGCGACCTCGCACACCGAAAGGTCGTACCCGCGCTCTTCCACCTCTGGGTTGGCAACCTACTTCCCGATCGTTTTGCACTCGTCTGTTTCGGTCGACGACCGTTCAGCGATCAAGAGATCCGTGTGTCTCTGCGCACCTCGCTGAACAAGCATGCACGTATCACCCCGATTGACGAGGAGCGATGGGCAGCGTTCGCTTCGCGTATCACCTATCACCAGGGTGGCTTTGATGAACCAGGGGCGTACGCATCGCTGTCAACAAAGCTTGATGCAGTAGACACCGAGTCGGGTACCGACGGAAATCGCCTCTACTATCTCGCCACGCCCGCCTCATCGTTCCCTGAGATCGTGCGCGGCCTCGGCGCCGCAGGCCTCGATCATGAGACTGGTGATGGCGGCTGGCGCCGCGTCGTCATTGAGAAGCCATTCGGTCGTGACCTTGAAACGGCGGAAAAACTCAACCGCGAAGTGGGCAAGGTATTCCGTGAGTCGCAGGTCTATCGCATTGACCACTACCTCGGCAAGGAGACGGTGCGGAACATCTTGATCTTCCGCTTTGGCAACCTGATCTTTGAGCCGATCTGGCACCGCCGCTACATCGACCACGTGCAGATCACCGTGGCGGAGTCGATCGGCGTTGAGGGGCGTGGCGCCTTCTACGAGGAGACCGGCGCCCTGCGCGATATCTTGCAGAACCATCTCCTGCAGCTGCTGACACTAGTAGCAATGGAGCCCCCGGCAAACCTCGAGGCCGAGGCGTTGCGCGACGAGAAGGTGAAGGTGCTCCGCGCCATTCGGCCGATCCCCGTTGAGAAGGTTGATCAATCCGTGGTCCGCGGTCAGTACGGACCTGGCTGGGTTGGGGCAACCGAGACGCCTGGCTACCGCAGTGAACCAGCGGTTGACCCCGCCAGTGAAACCGAAACGTTCGTCGCCGCTCGCCTAGAGATCGATGACTGGCGTTGGGCGGGTGTCCCCTTCTACCTCCGCGCCGGAAAGCGCCTTCCAAAGCGGGCGACCGAGATCGCGATCCAATTCAAGGATGTTCCCCAGCACCTCTTCTCCGCGGTCGGCGATGAACGAGAGCCGAACCTCCTCGTCATCCGCATTCAACCAGACGAAGGGATCCTCATGCGCTTTGCAGCGAAGGTCCCTGGCCTCGGAACCGATGTTCGCCCAGTCAACATGGACTTCGCCTACGGTTCCGCCTTCACCGTAGAGAGCCCCGATGCCTACGAGACGCTGATCCTCGACGCACTGCTGGGCGACGCATCGCTCTTCACGCGCGCCGACGAGGTTGAGGCAGCCTGGCGCATAGTCGACCCAATCATCGACGCTTGGATTGCCGGTGGCGAGCCTGAGATGCCGAACTACACATCGGGCACCTGGGGGCCTGAGGCGGCAGACGAGCTTCTCACACGAGAGGGGCGCCGCTGGCGCCGCCTCTAAGCCAGTAGGGGCAAGACACCGATGAGCCTCAATACCATCGTCGCCTCGTCACTTCGCTGGTCTTCAAGCGCAACCACCGTTGCTGAAGCCGACGCGCTCCTCGCCAAACTCTGGGCGAGCAGCGAGGCACGCCGCTTGCTTGTACCGAACGCGCCTGCAGGATCAGCCACGGCTGAGCCGATTGCGGTGCGCACTGGCGTGATGAACCTTGCCGTGGTCGCGAACGGCGCAGAGCGCGCCGCGCACGCAGCATCAATCCTGGCAACACTCCCGCGCAGCCCATCGCGCACCCTCTTCATTGTTCCACGTGACCCAGAGGGGCCCGCCACCTTTGCTGCGCGCCTTGAGGTCTTCTGCGCCGTCACGCCGCGCGGCGACGGCACCTCGGCCTGCACGGAGCTGCTCTGGATTGATGTTGGTGGCCCTGCGGCACATCACCTTGCCAGCATCGTGCCGCCGCTCTCTCTCCACGACCTACCAACGCTCCTCTGGTGGGATGCCCCAATGAACGCGGCCGAGAACGACGTTCGGCAACTCTTGCGCGGTGTTGACCGCGTCATCATTGATGGCGCAACACAGCCGAGCGACGGCCTCTCAACCATTCGTACACTCTTCACGGCAGCTGACGGCGCAGGTGTCGCACTCACCGACTTCGCACTACTACGCCAAGGCCGCTGGCGTGACTCCATCGCCACGATGTTTGACGAAGTGGCGGTGACTCCATTCCTGAGTGCCATCAATAAGATTTCCATCGACTACTCCGGAGGGAAGGAGTCCAGCGCCTCGATCAATGTTGTGCGCCCCGCTTATCACGTGGCGTGGCTCGCCTCGCGGCTCAACGCTTCAATCCACACGCCGCTGCATTTAGGTGATGGCGCTGGGTGGCGTGCCGAGCTGCGCGATGCAGCGCGCCACCCAGTTGCCGTTGATCTGAACCCTGTTGATTCGGTGCTCGGTGCAGGTACAACCATCGCAGTGCGCATCGCCGCAGATCGACGCGGTGATCACTTTGATCTTGAGGTGCGCGCCGATTCCACCTCCACCCGCGCCATCGCCAAGATCAACGGCGCTGTGGTGCATGAGCGAACCTTCCAGGCCCCACGCTGGACTGAGGCGACACTGCTGAGTGAGTCACTTGAGTTCGGAGAGGTCGATCCCCTCTCCCCGGCGATCCTCCGCACCATGAGTGCGCTGATCGGATGAGTAGTCCAACGGTCCACGTCTTGGACGACGCCGAGAGCGTTGCAGCGGCAGCGGCGGACCAGATCATTGAAGCGGCAACCGCTGCCGTGACGGCACGAGGGGTCTTTCATCTCTGCACTACTGGTGGCTCAACGCCGGCGGCGCTCTATCGCGCACTGCGCGAGCCATCGCGAGCCACCCGAATGCCATGGGCACAAACGCAGATCTGGTTTGGTGATGACCGCTTCGTGCCAAGGGCCGACGCGCTCTCCAACGTCTTCTCACTCGACGCCCAGCTGCTGAACCCGAGCGCCGACGGCGTCGCCTCCCCACTCTCGCCCAGCGCCGTCCACCCCTGGCCAACAGCCGCCGCTGATGCGCCAACCGCCGTGAGCGCCTACCTCGGAGAACTGCGTGGCGCTGAGGTGCCGCACACGCCGACAGGCTTCCCCATCTTTGACCTTGTGCTTATCGGCGTTGGCAGCGATGGCCACTGCCTGAGCGTCTTCCCTGGTTCGCCGCTCGCCCTCGACGGGGCACCAGTTGCGGCAGGCGTTCCTGCCCCGACCCACATCGAGCCACATCTGCCGCGCCTCTCCTTCTCGCTCGGCATGGTGACCAGCGCACGTGAGGTCTTCGCTCTCGCCCCTGGCGCAGGGAAAGCTGAGGTGCTCGCACGTATCTTCAGCAACTCGACAACGGTGGCCGACGCGCCGGCAAAAGCGGCGCTGATTCCAACCGCGACGTGGCTTCTTGACACTGCCTCGGCCGCATCCCTGCCCTCATAACCTTCAGCGCCTCCTTACGGAACGCTGATCCCCCACTTCGCACCAAGGGCCCGATGCGCCGCCTGTAGCTCGCTCGACGAGAGTGACCGCCCCCAGATCACCACCTCCATGATGGTGCCGACAAAATACTTCGGTACGCCCGCAACGAACATTCCACCAATCCAGTTCATGGACTCGGAGCTCGTGAGGTTGAATGCAGTCTCCGCTCCGCCGTTGTACTGAAAGCCGTCAGCGGCTCCGGCGGCAGTGCGAACGGTTGTGATGGTGAGACCGGTAACGGTGCGAGCAGTAGATGCACCGACCGCCTGTCCGTTGCTGTAGATGCGCAGTCGACCAAACTCCATCGCGATCCCAGAGAATCGAGTCCTGCTCCCCATCAGCGGATGGCTCAAGCCATCGTTGCTCTGGCGAAAGACCAGCATCACCGTCATCGGCTCTAAGGGGATGCTGGTTGGCAACTGCACCGCTGCGCCGCTGAACTGCAGACCGGCGACTCCCGAGGCAAGTGTTGGATACGGCTGAAATGGCCCTGCGCTCACTAATGCATGCTGCGCCTGGCCCGACTTATCGAACCAGTAGCGAAGGCGTGGTGCAAGCGACATCGTTCCAGCCTCTGCGGTGTCGTACCAGAGGAGTAGTCCGCTGTTAACGCCACCAGGAGCGCCCCATGCGCCCGTGGTGAGCGGAAGGTCGAGCCGTGGCGACCAGGCGGCACCTGAGGTGGCGAGAGCGATCAGCACAAGTGGTGCGGCAACACGGAGCCACGTGCGACGCAGTTTCACTCTGGCCCCCAGCGCAGCGGTAGGGTGAGGGCACTACTCGCCGCTGCGAGGCTCCCTAGGAGAGTCACCTGCACCTGACACTCGATTGCTGCGGCCCCCGCGGAGAGTGTTGCAAGTCGTCCGGTTAGAGGGTTTGCCGCACTCCACACTGCGGTGAAGAGGTCGGCAGAGTTCGTCCAGGTTGTGGCCCCAACTGGCCGACAGGTGCTCGTGATCCGCAGCGAGCGGGCAAGTCCGCCCGTGGCGAGGCTCGCGAATCGTTCGGGATCAATGCGAAGCGTATTCGTCGCACCAGCACACTCGCCCGCAACACCAGTCGGACATGGCGTCAGGGTCAGGGCCCACGTCGCCCGTCCACCGGGGAGAAGCTGGCCCTGCGCATCGGCCCCCGAGAGCACAGGTGCGCCCATCTCCACGCGAGCCCCTGAAGCCGAGCTGATACTCAAGCCGACCTGTCTCCCTGCGCTGAACTGCGTCGCAACCTGCTCAAGCGGAAGTGATGTGAGGAGGCCAGTAGGGATGACCGCAGTGAGCCCGCCAAGCATCGCCGCGTCGGAGATGCGCTCGGCGTCTGGGCTGAGGCTGGCGTCGCCCTTGGTGCGCCGCCAGCCCTCACCCTCCTCGATCACCCGGTGCAAGATCAGCTGGCCATCGCTCGGACGCTTTACCAGCACAACGTCTCCCACTGAGCTGCCTAGCCAGAGGCGCGCTGTCAGAACGAGATCACCATCGCGAATGCTCGGACTCATTGAGCTCCCTGAGACCACTAACAGCCGCAGGCCGGCGAGCTGCGTTGCACACGCGATGGCAATCACCCAAGCGGCGGCCCAACGGGTTCCGCTCATTGCGTCTTGTTGCGTGCCTCAAAGGTGAGGGTCACCGCAACGGAAGAGTCAGCCCCCGTTGTGGCACTCGCTGGCAACGTGAAGGTGAAGGTGTAGGCCGCACTCTTCGCCGTTGCACCTGTTACCGCACCCCCATTCTGCGAGCTCCATGCTGCGCCGATCGGCGTTGCGAACGAGCCATACGCCGAGAGGCCATTCAGCGCGCCGCTGTAGAGCGTCTCTGCGCTCCCACCACCAATGCTTCGTGTGATCGTTACCTGCAGCGCAGCGCCGAGCCCAGATGGGGCGGTCGACGTGCCGGTGATATCGCTCCAGACCGCAATTTCCGTGAGGCTCGATGGCGTCGTCACCGTTGATTCGTTCAGCACCGTGACCGTCTGAGTAAACGTTGCCCCTGGGCCAATGTTGGTGAGTGTTGCGCCACCGAAGGTGAGATGCTGCACACCACCCGTACTCAACGAGACGACTCCAGAGGTGGCCCCGCCAGTCACCGGTGCCGTGGCGGTAAACGCGGCGCTAGTGCGGCCAACCGTTGCTCCAATCACTAGCGCGCCTGCCACGACCACCGCCCGCACGGCGTGACGCGACGTCAAGAGAGTTCGCTCTGTTTGCATACCGACTCCTACGAGCGGGTTATTGGGCGGAGGCAGATCCTATGGTGCGCGACGTATTCGCGAGATACTCCCGAGCAGCTACTCGAGTGGCAGTGCAACCCCGCTCGGTGCCCAGCTCTCGCCGATGCGATCGATAGTCGCCGGCAGATTCGGAATGGCACGCTCCAAGATCTGGTTGCTGACAGAAATGCCGGCGGCGCTCACGCTGATGACATCAAGCACGCCCTTCGGTGCCGGCCACACGGAGGCATTGAACTGGTCTACCGACCAGGCGAGGCTGTCGCCGAATCGATCCGTCTCACCACCTTGCTCAAAGACTGCTGCGCAATCACTTGGTTGATCTCGGCAAAATGCGAGACCGTCGGTGAGGCCAATCAGAATCAGTGCGGCGGCGATGCTGAGATCCTCGTCGTCCTTCGCAGTCTTCTCCATCCAAAGCCCGAGGCCGAACACGCTCGACGTATCGCCCAGGTCGATAACAGTGATGCCGTCAGGACCAACTGGGAGCCCAGACTCGAACGAGATGAACTCTTGAGCGCGGCCGAGGCCGTCGTAGCTCGTGAGGAACGCGGCGGAGTATGTTCCGTCGAAGAGCGGGGTGAGGTCGAGGGGGATAGAGGAATCCGCTGGGAATTCAGCCGTCACGTTCTCGGCACCTTCGCGTGCGAGCAGGGCCAGCAGCGGAACCTCGTCACCAATCATGCCCTGCACCAGGATCGTCGTTCCGCTCAGGTCCGCTGCGGTGGCCGCCCCTCCGGCAGGGGCGACGAGCACCATTGAGGTTTTCTGCTGCAGATTGGCGATCATCACGAGTGACTCACGCGCCGTTGCAGATGCGAGCACGGCATCGGGCGTTGCGATGTAGAGCTGGAGCCGAGTCTTGGAGGCGACCAGTGGGAAGGGGGCTTCGCCCGCGGTTGGTGCAACCTGATTCAGGGTGATGCCCGCCGCGGCGATCGTCTCAGATGCTGCGGCGTATGCCAGCGGGGCGGTCAGCACATCTGGGGCGCCTGGAAGGTGCACCGTCACCGAGATCTCTTTGGAGGGACGCAGTTCACCCCCGATTGACGACGCGGTCGGCTCAACGCTCCCGCCGACGGGTGGTCGGCAAGCGACCGCAATGAGCGCGATGGAGAGAATTGAGGCGAGGCTGCGCCGCTTGGTCACCCGAATCGTCCCTGAATGTAGCCTTCGGTGAGCGCCTGCTTCGGGTTGGTGAACATCTCGGCTGTTGGGCCTGTCTCCACCAAGTAGCCGGCACGGTCGTCATCCATCGAGAAGAAGGCCGTCTCGTCTGAGACACGCGAAGCCTGCTGCATGTTGTGCGTCACGATCACAATCGTGTACTCCGCAGCCAGATCTCGAATGAGCTCTTCGATCTTGAGGGTGGCCACTGGGTCGAGGGCTGAGCACGGCTCATCCATCAGCACCACGCGCGGCTTCACGGCAATAGTTCGGGCGATGCAGAGTCGCTGCTGCTGCCCACCCGAGAGCGACGTGCCCGGCTGGTTGAGCTTGTCTTTGACCTCGTCCCAGAGCGCAGCGCGTCGGAGGGAGTCTTCGACGATCCCTGCAATTTCGCTCTTTGACGTTCCGCCCGTCAGGCGGAGGCCGCTCGAAACGTTCTCGCTGATGGACATGGTTGGGAACGGGTTCGGCTTCTGAAAGACCATGCCGACGACGCGGCGTGCGCGCACTGGATCCACGTCAGAGCTATACAGATCAACACCGTCGAGTGAGATGGAGCCAGAGACTGTTGCCCCTGGGAGCGTCTCATGCATGCGGTTGATCGTACGGATCAGCGTGGACTTGCCGCAGCCGGATGGGCCGATGAGCGCAGTCACACTCTTCGGTCGCACCGCCAGCGTGACATCCTTGACGGCTCGGAATGTGCCGTAGCGCGCCGAGACGTTGTCGAGAGTCAGGCGACCACTATCGCTCTCGCTAGCCGAAGCGCGCTGCGCAGCTTGCGCTGCTGGGCGAGCCGCAGCCTGGGCAAGTTCGTCCTTAGCACCTGCCGCTGAGTTCTCAGTCTTGCGCTTCTCCGTTGCCATTCTGTCTCCTCCTTACGCTGTTCTGCTGTTGACTGTTCGGCCACGAACGAGCACGTTGATTGTGAGCGCGATCACCATCAGGATCAACGCCGTTGCCCATGCCTGCCCAATTAGAAGGTCGCCTGCGGCATTGGAGTACTGGTAGATCACGATCGGCATGGCGTTCATGGTGGTACTGAAGTCGAGCCAGTTCTCGGCGTTCGTGCCACGAGCTGTCATGAGTAGTGGCGCCGTTTCGCCAAGGGCGCGACTGAACGCCAAGATCACACCAGTGAGAATGCCTGGCAGGGCTGTGCGCACACTTACGAAGAGGGCCGTCTTCCACACCGGCACACCAAGCGCCAGTGAGGCCTCACGAATTGCCTGCGGCACTAGTCGCAGCACCTCTTGGGTTGAGCGCATCATGATCGGCAGCGTGAGAATGGAGAGTGCAGCAACGGCCGCCCAGCCAGAAAAGCCCAGCACGGGCACCAGAATCAGATAGGCGAATACACCCGCAACGATGCTTGGGACTCCGAGCATCACGTCGATCACGGTCTCGCCGATGGCAACAACTCGGGGTGAGGCGAATTCGGAGAGGTATACCCCGCCAGCAATGCCAATTGGCCCACTAATGAGCACGGTGAGCCCACTCAGTTGCAGTGAGCCAACAATCGCGTTGAGCACACCAGGCTCTTTGTCAAGTGGATTGTTAAAGAAGAATGTTGGCACGAGGTACGGCGCCGCTTTCAAGATGACAAAGAAGATGAGTGCGATGAGGGGGAGGATGGCCAAGAAGGCGGCGACCCCCACAATTACGCGCATCCCCCCGTTGATACGCTGTCGCGCACGTTCGCCAGATGTTGGCTGGGTCAGGAGCTTCGCAATGGATGCGACAGGAGTGCTCATGCTCGCCCTCCGGTCACAGCGAACCGGCGCACCAGCACGCGCACCACGAGGCTAATCACTGTTGTGAGAAGGAAAAGCGATAGGCCGAGGGCGGCCATGGCGCCAATCGCGATCTCGCCCGATGCCTCTCCAATATTGGAGGCGATCTTGCTGGCAACCGTTTGGCCGGGCTGGAAGAGCGACGATGGGACGCCTTCCGCGTTGCCGATCACCATGGTGACGGCGATCGTTTCGCCAATCGCGCGGCCGAGGGCGAGCAGCACGCCGCCAATGAGGCCGATCCTTGCCGTTGGGAGGATCACATCGCGGATGACTTCCCACTTAGTCGCACCCATGCCGATGTACCCCTCACGGAGAGAGATCGGTACGGAGCGAATGAATTCTCTGCTGACGGCGACCACCATCGGGAGGATCATGATCGCCAAGAGAAAGCCGGCGCGAAAGACGCTATCTGCGGCAGGCGATTCTGGATCCTCTGAGAGGAAGGGGAGAAATCGACCGAAAGAGGATGCGATCCACCATTCAATGGAGTCTCTGAGGCGATTTGAAAGGTCGCCTGCCGCCCAGAGCCCGAAGACCACCGATGGGATGGCGGCGATCAGCTCCACGATGAATGTGAGCGGCGCAGCGAGTCGAGGTGGGGCAAATTCTACGAGGAAGATCGCGGCGAGGATGCCAATCGGCGCCGCAAAAAGCACCGCAATGAGACTCGTGGCGACAGTTCCAAAGAGCGCGCCGGATGCGCCATAGAGCGCGTCTACGATCTGACCGCTCTCATCGATTGTGCCCGTGGACCAGGTTGAGCTGGTCAAGAAGTCGATGGGGCTCTGAATGGTCCAGAGTGGGTTGCTGTAACCGACAAACGCGACGACAAGACCAGTAAGGACGACAAAGAGAATCAGAAGGCCAGTGCCGGTAATTCGACGAAAGAGGGTGTCAGCAGACATCCCTCCCGCTTGTCGCAACTCCATTCCCGCCATGCCAACTCCCTTCTCAGGCCTATCCGTATCGAAGATAACGGATTTGTTCAGTAGATAGCTGGAGGGGCGGGCGACGATCGCCCACCCCTCCAAATGCCCGCTCTACGCAGGCTTGTTCAAACTTATGGCCAGACGGCGGTCCCGTCCCACTTGATGGTCTTCAGCTGCGCAATTGCCGTGGTCTTCACGGAGCTTGGCAGTGAAACGAATCCTGGTGCAAGGTACGTCGAGGTCTGACCGGTCGTCAGAGCCCAGTTCAAGAAGGCCACGAGGCCCTGTACCTGACCCTTGCCAACGCCTGTGCTGGTCGCAGGAACAAAGGCTGTGTAAAGAATCAGCCACGAGTACCCAACGATTGGGTACGACGAGGTCCCCGTTGCGAAGACTGGCTGTACGTAGCTGGTCGTCGGATTGATTGGATCCTGGCCGGCTACGGCTGCGGCCGCAGTCAGTGCCGCCACCGCACCTGCGGAAGTTGGCTTCAGGTAGTTGAACTTGTTCTTGTTCGTGCCGCTCGTGAACTTGCTCTTCGTCTCCAGTGCAGCCGTCGAAAGGCTGTACTTGGTGGCGTATGAGCTCTCAACGTAGGAGATTGTTCCCACCGTGTTCTTCACGTACGGAGCAATGCCGCCGTTGCCGCTCTTGCCAACAATGGCCGAGACCCCAAGGGCGGTTCGCATTGCGGCGAAGTACGTCCCTGGCTGAACCTTGGTTGGTACAAAGTCGGTTGCCGACGCTGGAGCATCATTGAAGTTTGCTTCGGTGTTCGACGTGAATGCGCTGTGCATTCCGCACTGATTCTGAGCCGCAGCTGCGGCCTTGCCGAGATACGAGGTGAAGATGAAGGTCGTGCCTGAGCTATCGCTGCGGCCGACAACCTTGATGTCGCTCGATGGCAGGTTCGTGACGAGTGGGTTCAGCGCCTTGATCTTGGCGTTGTTCCACTTCTTGATCTGGCCGGAATAGATTCCGCAGATCGTTTCGCCGTTGAGCCGAAGCGTGGCGGCGGTGGTCGTGGTTGAGGTTGCCGAGGTCTTCTGCTTGAGTCCTGGGAGGTTGTAGACCACGGCAACTGGCCCTGCAGTTACTGGGATCACCGTGTAATTGGTCCCAATGTTCGCTACGGCCTCGATCGCGGTCCTCGTTGCTGACGTTAGGACTCCGTCGGTGCCCGAGAACATCTGCGTTGCGGTCATGCGATTTGCGCCGTAGAAGTTGCTCTCACCGGTGCCTGAGCCGCCGCCTGAGTAGCCGAGGATAAGACCGTCAGCGTCAGAGGTGTGGAAGAACTCATATCCGGTGCAGGTGTCCGAGCTGGACGTGTTGCAGAGTGGGTTCTCATCGGTGAACGAGGTGAACCAGCTCTTGTACTGCTCCCATGGGAACGTGGCGCCAGATCCTTCGATCTTGCCTTCCGTATCCGAGCCAGCAGGGTTGTTGCCCGCGTTGACGTCGATCGTTGGTGCTGTTGCGCTCGCGACACCGCTGAGCATGACCGAGAGGGTCAGTGCTGCGGTAACGGCGAACTTGAAGCGAGACTTGAGCTTCACGTTCTACTCCTTGGTTACTCAATGTGGCTGGGCGCCACGCACCCGCCGATTACTCGGCGCGATTCCATCCTCTACTGGCGTCGTCAACGCTTCGTAATCAACTGGTTACCGTCCTGTTAATTCTGCGATGAGTTGTCCACAAAAGACGATTGTTACGGGATCGGCTACTATCTCGCCCATGCCTATTCCGCGTCGACCCTGGCTCCACGTCATTGCCGGCTGCATGAGCAGCGGCAAGACGGCCGAGGTTGTGCGCCTCCTTACCCGCCGGCAGATCGCCGGGCAGAGCGTGCTCCTGATCACCCCCGCCCGGGACACCCGCCTGGCCCCGGGAGAGGTAGTGAGCCGCACCGGCACCCGCTTCCCAAGCGTGGTGGCACCTGACGCTGAAGCAATCCGCAATGACGTCGCGCGCCTGAACCCCGATGCGGTGGCGATCGAAGAGGCCCAGTTCTTTGGTCCAGAGCTGCCCGCCATCATTGAAGAGATCGTTGGGGCACCACGAACCGTGATCGTGAGCGGGCTCGATCAAGACTTCGCCGGTCGCCCATTCGCCACGATTCCAGAGCTGATGGCCCGTGCCGATGAGGTGACGAAGCTCTCAGCGATCTGCGTTGTGTGCGGAAACGAGGCGACGCGCACCCAGCGACTGCGAGACGGCAAGCCGGCACGCGCCGACGATGAACTGATCGTGATCGGCGGCATGGCCGGTGATGACACGTACGAGGCGCGCTGCCGCGCCTGCCACGAGGTGATCGCCTAGCGCGTGCGCTTTCGCGCTGGGCTTCGGCGCGGGCTCGCAGATCGAATCGCCCCCCACTCCGCCACCAGCACGGCACCAAGGATCAGCGCCCCACCGACCAACTGAATCGCGGTGAGACTCTCCTTAAAGAGGTAGCCCGCAGCAACGATCGTGAAGATCGGCTCAACGGTACTGATCAGCGCCGCGCGGGCAGCCCCAAGTCGCTGCGCCCCTATATAGAAGGCGCCGATCGGAATGATGCCCGCGATGGTGGCCACGCCGATGATCGGCAGTAGGGCCGCGTCGGGGATCGGCAGGGGCAGCAGTTCGCGGCCGAGCGCAGCACGAAGCACGAACATGCCCACCGCGGTGCCGAAGAGGCTGATTGGAATGGCGGCGAGCGGCGAGGTGCCCCCGCGACCCGAAGCGCCGGTGCCGCTCTTCGTCTCCCCGCCGAGACGTGCGGCGAGGATGATGTAGCAGCTGTAGATGATCGGTGAGGCGATGCCGAGGACAAGGCCGATCAGCGCAGGCTCTTTCGCTTCGGGAATCCCTCCCACGCCAAGAACAACGCCAGTGGTGGCAATGGCGAGGGCAATCCAGGGGCGCGGACCCGACGGTGCATGCGCAAAGAAGATGGAGAGCACGGCGACGATCGCTGGGAAGGCGTACGTCATGAGGCCGGCGAGCGAGGCGTCGATCCAGGTCAGGCTGCCGAAGTAGGTGGCGGCGTTCGCGGTGAAGAAGAGGCCGATGGCGAAGGAGCGAAGCGCACGTTCCCGTGTGAGGCTGCGCAGGGCCGCCCGCCCCGCCGGAAGCGCAAGGACCACTGCTCCGAGGATGAGTGCGGCGAGGAGGTGGCGCCACACCAGCAGGTCAAGCCAATCAAAGCCAGTTGGGTAGATCGCCTTCGCAAAGAGTGAGCCTGACCCATAGCCGATCGCCGAGATGCCGACGATGAGAATCCATGGGAGACGACTTGAACGCATCGTGGAAGGATACGCGAGCGCAGCGGGGCAGGCCTGATCCGTCTCGGCTAGCATCAACGCTATGGCAAAAACCACCGCACGGTCGGCTCCGCGTCTCACCGCCGCCGCACCACTGGCGATTGCCCTTGCAATGCTCACCATCTATATCGTGTGGGGCACGACGTACCTTGCCATTCGGGTGGTGGTCGACCCCGACCAGGGTGTAGCTATTCCGCCATTCGCCATGGTCGCCATTCGGTTCGCCTTCGCCGGCCTCGCCATGCTGGCGCTCGTGGCTCTCTTTGCCCGCGATGCACTTCGATCGCTTACGCGCGCGCAGATTCGCGACCAGGCGATCGTTGGCCTCGCCCTGAATGTCGGCGGACTCGGTGTGACCTCGTTCGGCGAGCAGACGATCCCCTCTGGAATCACCGCGCTGCTCATCGCCCTCCTGCCAATCTGGGTCGCTGTGATCGGGCGCGTCGTCTATAAGGACCGCATCGCTCCGCTCAGCATCCTCGGCATCGCCGTTGGCATCGTGGGTGTGATCATCCTCATCTCGCCTGATGCGGGTGACGCTGGTCTGGATCCGCTCGGTCTCGCCTGCATCCTCTTTAGCCCGCTCAGCTGGGGTGGTGGTTCAATCTGGAGCCAGCGCGGCGCCGCAACCCCGGCAGACTCGCGGGTCGCCGTGGCAATTCAGATGCTCGCCGGCTCTATTGGCGGTGCCGTGATCGCCACGATCCTCGGCGAGTGGAACAGGGTGGAGTTCGGCGCCTTAGGGAGTGACGTGATCTTCGCCCTCGCCTATCTCATCGTCGTCGGCAGCCTGATCGCCTACAACATCTACACGTGGCTGCTGCGCGTGGCACCGTTCGGCCTCGTCTCGACCTACGCCTACGTGAATCCAGTCGTCGCCGTACTTGCCGGCAGCTTCATCTTGAGCGAACCGATCTCCGCACAGCTCATCGCCGGCGGCGCTGTGGTTGTGGTCGGTGTCGCGATCATGGTGACGGCACGAAATCGGGCGATCGCACGTGGGGGCGCGTCACACTGAGATGAGTGCAGGCGACGCGCCACTGCGCGTCTCGAGGGCGGCCGCTCGCCGCTTCCTCGCTGAGCGCCATATGCTCCTTCCGCCGCGACAACTCCCCGCCAGCAAAGGGTCAGTGCTTGCACTCGTTGAGCGGCTTGGCTCCCTGCAGTTCGACCCGGTTGACCTCGCGGGGCGCAGCCATGAGATCGTCTGCCACGCCCGTATCGACGGCTTTGAACCGCGCTGGGTCGACGAGCTCCTCTACGCCAAGGTTCCCGCCCACCGTGCCCTGGTGGAGCAGTACAACGGCGTACTGGTGATCGTGCCCGCCAGCGAGCTCCCCTACTACCGACGGCCAGCAGATCGGCGTCGTGAGCGGTATTGGCGCGATGGCACCTACAAGCGCCTCAAGCCATGGGCCGACACGATCATGTCGCGCATCACCGCTGAGGGGCCGCTCAGTGCTGCCGACTTCGGCCCATCAAAATCTGTCGCCTGGTCATGGGGGCAAACCCCCGCCTATCGCGCCGCTCTCGAGATGCTGCAGCTCGCGGGCCTGCTGCACCTCGCCCGCCGTGACGGCTCGCGCCGCTGGTTCGACCTTGCCGAACGGCTGATCCCGCGCAACGTATTGGAGCGCCGCGTCAGCGAAGAGGAGCAGATCGAACACACCTTCTTGGCGCGACACCGCGACCTTGGACTCGCCTCTGCGAACGGCGTTTGGGTGCAGACCGACTGGCCACTGAAGCGCAAGGAGCTGGTGCGTCAACTCACGGAGCGCGGTGCGCTGCTCAACATTGAGATCGACGGGCTGCCAGGGCCGTGGCGCATTCCTGGTGGCGAGCGCTTCGCCCTTGAGGCGGCGATGCGCGCAACGGCTGGCACACGACCAGTGGCGGCCGATCCGAATGCGGTGGCCCTGCTCTCGCCGCTTGACCCGCTCATTCATGACCGAAAGCGACTCGAGACGCTCTACAACTTCCACTACCGCTGGGAGATCTACACCCCTGAAAAGAAACGCGTCTATGGGCCGTACGTGATGCCGATCCATGCGGGCGACGCCATCGTCGGGCGCATTCAACTACGGCGCGTCAAAGAGACGGGGGCCATGACCATCGACGGGCTCTGGTGGGAGCGCGGCGCGAAGCCAACGCGTCATATCACTGGCTTGGCAAGCGCGATTGCTGCCCACCAACGGTTGCTTGGAGTAACAGCGGGGCAGATGCCGAGAGAGATTGCAGATCGAAGTGACGGGCGGCGCCTCTTTAGGGCGTTGCGCAAGATCGCTGGCTAGACGCCGAGGTAGGCCTCGCGCACCTTCGGGTTCTTCGCCAACTTGGACGCCTCATCTTCGAGAGTGATCTCGCCAGTTTGCACAATGTAGCCTCGGTTTGCGACCGCGAGCGCCATCATCGCGTTCTGCTCAACGAGCAGCACGGTCGTGCCCGCCTTATTGATCTCCTTAATGATTTCAAAGATCTGTTCGACCAGGATTGGTGCAAGGCCCATGGATGGCTCATCCAGTAGCAGCACTCTTGGCTTCGACATGAGCGCGCGACCAATTGCGAGCATCTGCTGCTCGCCCCCCGACATTGTGCCGGCCTTCTGTTCGAATCGTTCGCGTAGCCGTGGGAATAGTTCCAGCACTCGCTCTAGGTCTCGAGAGACTTCAGGGCCCGCTTTACGCAGATAGGCTCCCATTTCAAGATTCTCCCGGACGCTCATCTTTCTAAAGACGCGTCGTCCTTCAGGTGAATGCCCAACTCCAAGAGCAACGATCTCATGTGCCGGCAAGCCCTGAATCTCTTTGCCTGCGAGGGTGATCTTTCCTTCGCGCGGGGTGAGCAGCCCAGAGATCGTTCGCAGCGTTGTTGTTTTTCCTGCGCCATTTGAGCCGATCAGCGTTACGATCTCCCCGTCTTCAACTTTCAGGCTGATGCCCTTGAGCGCATGAATGTTTCCGTAATACGTATGGACGTTGGCTAGTTCAAGCAGCGCCATTCTTATGCCCCCGACGCCGCACCGCGGCCCAGATACGCTTCAATCACCCGAGGGTTGCTCCGAATCTCGGCCGGCGTCCCCTCGGCAATCTTCTCACCATGATCCAGTACGGCGATCTTTTCACTGATCCCCATCACGACTCGCATGTCGTGTTCGATGAGAAGAACTGTGACGCCAAACTTATCTCGGATTGACTTAATGAGCTCGATCATCTGCGCAGTTTCCGCGGGATTCATTCCAGCAGCCGGCTCATCGAGCAAAAGTAGTTTTGGGGTTGAAGCCAGCGCACGCGCTACTTCTAGTCGACGCTGATCGCCATATGCAAGATTCTTTGCAGCCACGTTCGCCTGATCTTCTAGCCCCACCGCTTGCAGCAGCGTGAGTGCTTGTGATTCTGACTCCTTCTCGGTGCGACGGAAGCGGCGGGTATCGAGAAGGGCATCAAAGAGCCCAACGTCAGTGCGTGCATGGGTGCCGACCATCACGTTCTCTAGGGCAGACATCTCCTTGAAGAGTCGGATGTTTTGAAATGTCCGAGCGATACCAAGAAAAACAACATCATTAGGCCTCGCCGACCGTTGGATGCCAAGGCGAGCGCACACGCGTACGTACCAAGCTGGGCGCGAAACTGCGGCAAGCAGGATGGCCCCAGATGAGACGATTGCGCCAACCCCCGCGAGGCCCGCCGGCGCGTCAATCGCCAGCCCCGCAATCGCACCAATTACGATCCCAGCAATCGCGAATGCTCCCCACAAAAATGCTTCTCGCTCGGTCTTGTGGTCGGGTGTAGCAAGAAGTGCGCCACTTAGGGTGATGTTGCCTTTCGTGGGCGCGTAGATGCCAGAGATCACATTAAACAGGGTGGTTTTCCCGGCGCCATTCGGCCCAATGATGCTCGTGATCGATCCCGCTGCGACTTCTAGGTCCACGGAATTCACAGCAACAAGACCACCGAACGTTCGCCCAACGCCCTTCAGCTCAAGCACAGGTTGCTTCTTGGTCATTCTTTTGCCGTCCCCACTCGATGCCGTGCCGCTCTCCGTTCGGGGAATAGGCCTCCTGGTCGGCGCAACATCATGATGACTAGGGCGAGGCCGAAGAGCAGATACTGCAGCTGCAGGAAGTCAATCTCGCCAAGCACAGGCACGCCCTTGAACCCTTCATTGAGCTGCTTCAAGAGAATGCTTTGTACGAAGTAGAGAAGGAACGCGCCAATTGCCGCCCCCCAGAGATTGCCGATCCCGCCAAGCACGAGCATCGAAAGCACCGTCACGGAGACAGAGAACTTGAACTGATCTGGTGAGACAAAGCTTAGTTTTGACGCCAGGAAGGCACCGGCGATACCGGCTGTCGATGCGCCAATAGCGAATGCAAGGAGCTTAAACGTCACGGTGTTGATCCCGTTTGATGCAGCAGCAAGTTCATCTTCACGAATTGCCTCCCAGGCGCGACCGATACGCGAGAAGCTGATTCGATCGGCGGCAATCATGATCACGCCAATGAGCACCACTGCAAGAATGAACCACGGCCATGGCTCATTGCTCTTGAACACCCCAATAATCGGAAGCTCAGGGCGATTGAGGCCGCTGATTCCGTTTGTGCCCAGCGTGTATTTGTCAGAATTGAGCAGCACGTTTGGGATGATTTCACCAAAGCCCAATGTCACGATCGCAAGATAATCGCCACGGAGCCTAAGGGTTGGCGCGCCGATGGCGACTCCGAAGATTGCGGTAACAATTGCGCCGATCGGCAGCATTAGCCAGAAGGGAATGTCATTGCCTGAATAGGCCGACGCCCCAAATGCGTAGGTATATGCGCCAATAGCAAAGAACGCCGCGAAGCCAAGGTCAAGAAGGCCAGCCTTACCGACAACAATGTTTAGGCCAATCGCGAGCATGACGAAGATTGCTGCGTTCGCAAAACCTGTGAGCCAGCCGTTGAACGGCTGGAATGCTCCAAAAATTGGAGTCGCAGCCAGTAGCGGAAGAACGATTGCGACACCAATCAACTTAATGACAATATCCAGGCTTCGATGGCGCAGCAGGTATTCACGCATTGTGCTTCTCATGCTCGGTCCGATGAGTCTGAGCCCAGGATTCCATTCGGCCGGAACGTAAGGAATGCGACCAGGAGGATGAATACGATTGCATCCTTCCACCGGGAGAAGCCTGCAACCGTTGCTCCGACTTCAGTAAAGCCGATGGTGAACGCCCCCAATGCGGCCCCCAAGGTATTGCCAATGCCCCCAACGACGGCCGCAGTAAAGGCCTTTAGGCCGGCCAGGAAGCCAATGGAGAAGTCGGTGATACCCAAATAGAGGCCAAACATGACGCTTCCGGCTCCAGCGATGGCTGCGCCGATCACGAACGTGCGACTGATCGTTGCGTCGATATTCACCCCCATCAGAGCGGCGGCAGTTGGGTCAAGTGCGGTCGCGCGCATGGCGCGACCAGTCTTTGAGCGGGTGATAAAGAGCTGCAGTGCAACCATCAGAATGAGCGCTACGACGATCACGAGGATGTTGATCAGCCCGATGCGAACATTGCCGAGCATCAATGCAGCGTCCATAGGAAAGAACTGCGGGAACGTTGTCTTGTATGGACCTTTCCAGAGCTGGACAACATTCTGCAGGATAAAACTGACACCGATCGCGGTGATCAGCGGGGCAAGTTTTGGAGCATTGCGCAATGGGCGATATGCGAGTTTTTCAATGAGGAACCCGACAGCGCCCATCAGGGCCATTGTTACGGCCAGAATCAACACCAACATCAGGATTAATTGGATCGGGTTGGTAATTGGGCCGGTGACGCCGATCACGTCAATGAGGATGCTCAGCGATACGAATGTGCCCAACATGAAGACGTCACCATGGGCAAAGTTGATTAGCTCGACGATGCCGTACACCATGGTGTACCCAAGGGCGATCAGCGCGTAGATGGCGCCGAGGGTGAGGGCATTAACAAATTGCACGGGCGGCACGGCGATAAAGAACGCGATAGCAACGGCGGCCACCCAGAGGAAGACGCTGTTGCGCTTAGCCCATGCAACTGAACTGCCCACGCATTCCTCCCAACTCTTAAGCCCTAAGACCTTCCCCGAACTATAGGGATGTGAGGCCCATTCTGTGCGAATAAGACCGCCTGGACCAGGTTGGCTGGTCCAGGCGGTCGACTAGTTAACCCAAATTTCGCTTTGGGGTACTAGTTACTTGGTTACTGGAACGTACTTGCTCAGGATGGCTGCGTAGTCGGTTGTCGTTTTGGCAGCTGCCTCACGACCAACAACGGTTCCCCCAAGCTTCGTGAACTCTGCTGCGAACACGTCCGCAAGCCCCTTGCCGTAGGTCTCGGTGTCGTCAATGACGAGTGCCGAACGCAGGCCGAGGGTTGTATAAGCGTACTTCGCGAGTGCAGCGCCCTGGAAGTTATCGTTCGAGCAAAGTCGAACGTAATTGATCTTGTCAGGGTTTGCAGCACGGAGAGTCTTCCCATCCTCACCGATCGTGAGTGTTGGGTTCGTGTTCGATGGGGAGCACTGGAACAGGCCAGCTTCGTTGGAAACTGGGATCTGTGCCTTTGCTGAACCCGAGTTGAATGGCCCAACAACGCCAACGACATCCATGTCAGCAACAAATGCTGTCATGTCTGCAGCTGCGATGTCAGGAGCGTGGGAGCCGTCTGAGCCCGTGTGATCCTTGATCACGGCCTCAAACTGGTATCCACCAACTCCACCATTCGCGTTGGCTTCGTTGATCGCCAGAAGTGCGCCGTCACGTGCAGGCTCCGAAGATGCAGCGGATGCTCCCGAAAGCGGAAGCGAAATGCCGATCTTCAGCGTCTTGCCGTTGCTTGCTGCACCGTAGGTAACTTTGTCGCCACCGGTCTGATCTTCGCCGGCATTGACCTGGTCGACGAATGACCACTTGCCACCATCAACCTTGTACAGCGAAATGATTCGCTGGGTCGTGTCGCCAACCTCGTCAAAGGTGACGCTGCCGAGGGCAGTGTCGTACTTTGCGGCTGGGTCCACTGCCGTAGCGCGTACCGTCTCACGGTTCACTTCACCAGCAACGGCAGCCTTGCCGATCGCGGTCAAGAGAACCTGTGTGCAGGCATACGAAGATGCGGCATATGCGCCTGGCGCCTTGCCAAACTCAGCCTCGAACTTTGCAGCAAAGCCAGCTGCATCTGGGATCAACGCTTCGTTGATACCGGCAACTGAGCCGAAGCTGTTTGCTGCGGCGGCACCGGCGGTGCCGACATAGGACTCTGGGCTATCTCCGTCGACGATACCGTCGCCGCCCATGAACGCGAGGTCACCAAGACCCGCGGCCGTCATCTGGCTTCGAACGAGCGGAGCACCGGTTGCGGTGATTCCGCCGAAGAAGACAAAGTCGACAGCCTTGGCCGAGCTGCCACCACAAGCCGTTGCAATCAACGAGAGAGCAACGAGGGCAACTACCGCCCCACTCTTCTTAAAGACCTTCATGAGGTCCTCCTTCTACTATTCCCAACCATTCCGGCCGGGCTCGCCTCTGTTTCGGACTACGTGATCACGGCTCATCTACCGAAGTAGATGCGACGATGCGGCTGCGTCCGATGCAGTCGAGGAAGGTAATCATGAACGAGCACACGCTCGTGCGCAACTCAATTTCCTGCGTATTTGTGCTCAGACGCACGAAGGTTAAGGAATCCGAATCTTTCGGTTAGCGCCCTTCGGCAATAAGGAGGGCCGCCCCTGCAGAAACCTCAATGTGGATCTCGCCCGCAGCGAGATGCGCGGAGGCCAAAGCCCCCAGCCGCAATCCACCCGCAACTATGCCGCCAGTGGCTGTGGCAGTGGCGCCGTACGCCCCCACCGCAATCCTCCCCGTCCATGGACCCACAACGGCGCGGGCGGAGAAGTGTGGCGATGTGACCAGGGTCTGCTCGCCTGGCTGCTCCCAATTGATCGCGACGGTGCGAGTGGCCTGATGCGCCGCATCGGTGGCGCGGATCGCCTCCGTGGCGTGGAGCGGTCGCGACGG
>Ga0164295_10001150_pt1 | contig 21965 bp, 16 predicted proteins | sample GEODES006metaG_FD_111798 | JGI IMG/M metagenome (GOLD analysis project Ga0164295, IMG submission 111798) | Oligotrophic lake water microbial communities from Sparkling Lake, Wisconsin, USA - GEODES006 metaG | ecosystem: Environmental > Aquatic > Freshwater > Lake | place: USA: Sparkling Lake... | reverse complement strand
TCGATGCGGCCGGCGGTCCGTCTTGGGTCTTGCTGGGCCGGGCAGCGGCGACTGCGACACTCTACGTCGCCGATGCCGGCACGGGCGCACTCCGCGCCACAGTGCCGCTGAACGCCGTGCCGGAGAGCGTCGCGCTCCTCACGGGGGGCACAGGCGGGCTTGCGCTCGTCAACTTCGTGGGGGGCAGCTACCGCGTGTTCGACCTGGGTGCGCCCGACCTGGGCGCCGGTGGCCCGACGGGCCGTGTTTTCCCCGCGTGGGACTTCAATGGCGACGGTCTCATCGACGTCGCACAACAGATCCCCGCCGGCATCAACTTGCTGGATGCAGAGTCCCTCGAGCCGATCGGCGACATTGGCCTCGAAGGCGCGGTCCTCGGCTACATGCCTGTCGCGCTGGCGAGCGGCGCGGCAGCACCGGGCGGCAGTGACCTCCGCGGCTCCGGCCTCGAAGTTGCGACAGCGCGCCTCGAGCAAGGCGGTATTCGCGTCGGCTACCACGACCCCGAGTCGCTGCGGAGCCGCTTCGACGCGGTCCCGTTCATGGCCGACGTCGCCCAGGTCGATCGCCTGCCTCAGTTGCGCTTCGTCGCATCGAGCCAAGGCCTTCGACTTCAGGCGATCGAGCAACGCGCGGCGGCGCGCATCTTCAAGCTCTACGAGCTGTCGGACCGTCAGGGGCGCGGCGAGCTGGGCCCGTACGTTAACCTGAGCATTCGAGACGGCGTCGATGTCGATGGAGACGCTTACCCTGAGCTGGAGCTGCGAACAGGCCCTCGCGCCGACGGCATCAACGGACAGGTCTCGTACGTCAGCGCACACAATGGGGTCCAATTGCTCCAGCTCCCCGACGAGCGGAGCGCACGCTTCGACGCCGTCTTCGTGCGCCGCGATGGCCTCATGCGCCTCACCGACCTCGACGGCTGCGACGGGTCGGAGTTCCTCCTCCTGCGGTCACAAACGCCCAACGATTCGGGACACCGCCTGACGCGGCTCCAGCTCCATCGCCCTGACGGCACAGTGGTCTTCAAGGGGCCAGCGGCGACCCGACGGGCCCACGCCCTCGCGCTCGCGGACCTAGACGCGGATGCGACGCCGGAGGTGCTCGAGGTCATCGACGAGGACCTCGAAGCCGCCCGCCTTGTCGTTTACGGCCGCCCATGAAGCGCACCCTACAGCGCGTCACGTGTGCCCTCGCTGCGGTCGCCCTCGTCCTGGGCTGCGCACCCGGACCTCAGGCGGTTGTTCGACCCGCGCCGGCGCTCCCGCCCGCCCTAGAGACCGCGGCGTCAAGCCGCGTAGCGGCCGTCGCTTCGGCGGCGCCCGTCGCGTGGACCGAGCCGCTCCCGGACGAGGCCACCGAACGTCCTGAGGCCAAGCGTGCGCCGAAGAACTGGGACCCCGAGAGCGCCGACGCGGACCTGTTCGAGGCAGCCTCAGCCCCCAATCCAGCCCAGGTTCTGCCGCAACAGGGCCTGCCCGAGCAGCAGCCGGACGATGGGGTCGTCACGTCGGCGCCGGGCGCGCCGGAAGTGGTCGCCGAGAACCCGCCGCGGTCCAATGACATGGGCGGCCTCCTCGGCACGCCGCGGGGCCCGGTGCTTGTGGTTCACTTCATCGACGTCGGCCAAGGCGACGGGATGCTGATCCAAACGCCGAGCGGCAAGAACATCCTTGTCGACAGCGGTACGCCGTTTGGCGCCCCCCGACTGGTGCGCTACCTGAGTGACTTGGAGGTCCACAGGATCGACCTGATGGTCAACTCCCACGCGCACGCCGACCACATCGGCGGGGTCATGGCGGTCCTGCGTGAGTTCAAGGTCGCCCAAGTCCTCGACTCCGGGCGGCCCTCGTCGTCCCCGGACTTCACGAAGATGCTCGCAGAGATGGAGGCTCAGAAGATCCCCATGAAGATCGCGCGGCGCGGGCGCGACATTCAACTCGACGACGGGGTGCTGTTGCAGGTCCTCGCGCCGGAGGACCCCTTTATTCAGGGGTCAAGGTCGGACACGAACGCAAACTCCGTCGTCTTCCGGCTCGTCTACAAGGGCGTCAGCTTTCTCTTCGTCGGCGACGCCGAGGAGGAGACCGAGCACCGGCTGCTGCGCAGCGAGTTCTCGCGCCTCAAATCCACCGTACTCAAGGTGGCGCACCACGGCAGCGCCTACGCCTCGTCGAGCGAGTTCTTGAGCGCGGTACGGCCGAAGCTCGCGTTCGTGTCCTATGGTAAGAACAACGTCTACGGGCACCCCGCGCCCCCAACGATGGACCGCCTGCGCCGCGAGGGCGTTCACACGCTCGGCACGGGCGAGCACGGCAATATGATCGTCGTGACGGACGGCGCCGTGATGCAAGTCTGGACAGTCCCCCGCTACGGCGGTCCTTACGGCGGCGGTACGCTCTGGTATCCCGGCCGCCCTGAGCGCCCCGCGATGGCGCTTGCCCGCGGCGGCGAGGGCGCCGAAGCGATCGCGAACGCGCCCCCTCCGCTCATTGACCTGAACCATGCGACCCTCGATGAGCTGACCAAACTGCCGGGTGTTGGTCAGAAGATGGCCGAGAAGTTGCTGGCCCACCGCCGCATGAACGGCCGTTTTCAGTCCGTTGACGACCTGCTCAAGGTCAAAGGGGTCGGCGCGAAGCGGATCGAGAAGCTGCGGCCGCTGGTGACGTGCGGTCCGGGCGTCTCGCGCTGAGCGCCTCGGTCGCGAGGCGCGCGACGCGCGCGGGATCAGCACCCGGTATGCCAGCGAGGGCCCGGCGGGTGGCCTCAGCGATGACGTCGGGCGAAGACCCGGACGCAGAGCCGGCAGCGACGGCGGACTGACCTTCTCGCGGTGCCGCGAGTCCAGCGTCCCGGCGTCGCTTGACGAGCGCCGCGACCATGTCGGCCGGCAAGGGCTGGACGCCGCCGAGCGCTGCTGCGGCGTGGGCGATGCGCGCCATGTGCTCGACGAGCTCCAGCCGCAGGTAAGCTGTCTCGACGTCCGGCCCCCACGCGAACACGCCGTTGCCGGCAACCAGGACCGCGTCGACCCGCTCGATGAATGGCACCAGCGCATCGACGGCGGGCTTGCCCGGCGCGGTCATCGGGACGGTCGGCACCTCGGCGCCGAGTGACACGACGGCCTCCGGGAGAAAGGGATGCGGCAGCGGTCGTCCCGCAGCGCCAAAAGCGGTCGCGAAGGGCGGGTGCGCGTGCACCACGGCGCCCACGCTAGGCCTCGCGCGGTAGACCGCGAGGTGCATCGCGAGCTCAGAGAACGGCTTGTGCGGCCCAGCGAGACGAGCACCGTCAGGTCCGACTGTGAGCAGGTCATCGAGGCCGACGTCGGCCTTCGAGAAGGCGGTCGGCGTACACACGAAGCGGTCCCCTGCAGGCAGCCGCCCTGACAGATTGCCGTCGTGATTCGCGACCCAACCAGCGACATGCATCGCGCGGCTATAATCAACCAGCGCACGCCTGAGCGCAGGCTCGCTCACGACGCAGTGACCTCGTCGACCACCCCGACGATGACCGAGCGGATCGGACCCGCGTTCGCACCGAGGATCTGTCGGACGCCGGTGCCCTCGGTCAGGACGAGCACCAAGTCACCGACACCGGCTTGGACATGGTCAACGGCGACTACCTGCTCACCACGTGCCTCGCCCGACGGCGTGACAGGTTGACACAGGAGCAACGTGCGGCCGTCGTAGGTCGGGTGCTTGATCGTCGAGACGACGTTCCCGCGCACGCGAGCGAGCCTCATCGCGCCTCCAACGAGACGGCGTCGACGATGCCGACAATCGCAGCGTCCACGGGGACGAAGGTCGGCTCGCAAGCCAGCGCGGCCTCGCGGCTGCCGACCAAAAAGACGTGCTCGCCGGGCCCCGCCTGCGTGACGTCCACGGCGATGTGCGGCTCTCCGCAGACCGTTCCGTCTTCGTGCAGCGGTTCGACGACGAGCAGACGGTACCCCTCAAGGCCGGGGTACTTGACCGTCGCGACGCATGTCCCAATGACTCGGCCTAAGTACATGCGACCCACTCTAACACCATGAGGCAAAAGGTCCAACGGCTGGTATGTTCCGCGCATGACGCAGCTCCGCGACCACGCCCACCTGCTCCACCGCCGGTGTCAGTCCCTGATTACGCGCTACCTGCAACGGTACTGGTACCGCGCAGCGCAAGGCGCAGGCGGCCTCGGAGACTTGTTCGTGACGCTCGAGGAGGTCCGGGCGGAGCTGGAGGTCGGCGAGCTCCAGCCCCCGATCGACTTCGAGGCGCCTGAGGCCGTGAGCGAGAGGCTGAGCGCGCTCCGCGACGATGAGCGAGCGCTGCGCGGGCGTGAGCGCGCTCTGCCCGCGCAGCGTCTCGTCGCGGAGTGCGGTCTCGGTGAGGACGCCCTCGAGTGCCTGCTCGTGGCCAACACGTTGCAGGTGTCCCCCGGGCTCCTGCGAACATGCACCTTCGCGTGGGCAGACTTCTCCGTGAAGCAGCCGACCGCGGCCTTTCTTGTCGAGCTGCTCTCGGACGACGACGCCCACCGGGCGCGTCTTGAGGCGGCCTTAGCGCCCGACGCGCCTTTGCGTCGTCTGCGACTGCTCTTGCTCGGTGAAGACCGGCGCTGGCAGCCGAATACGCCGCTCTTGCAGCGGCCCGTGGGCGTCCCCGACGCGGTGAGCCGCTATCTGGCTCAGCAGCCGGTGCAGGACGAGGTCTATCCGCCCGGCGCGACTCGCTTGGAGTGGGAGGGGCCGGGGCCAGACGCGCTCATCCTGACCGAGCGCGCACGCCCCGCTCACGTCCTCGGCCGGCTCGCACGCCGCGAAGATCCTTTGCCCGTCGTCCTGACCGGAGGGATGGGGAGCGGGCGCAGGACGCTCGCGCGGGCCTTCGCGCTCGCACACAGGCGGCCCCTTCAAGTGGTCGACCTGCAGGCACTCGCCTGGGAGCTTGAGCCCTTCGAAGCCCAGCTGGCGTCTACGATCCGAGACGGATTACTCAACGGCGCCGTGGTCCTCGTGCGCGCCGAAGCGCTCGAGGAGAAGAGCGATAAGCGCGTCGGGGTGCTCGGCCGCACGCTGCGGAACCTGGGCGTGCCCGTCGCCTTGACATGCACCGAGGGGCAGCTCGCGCATCTCGGCCCAGCCCTGCCCGAGATGCACCTGGTCCACGTCGGCGACGTCAGCCTCGATGACCGCTTCGCGCTCTACATGCGGCTGCTCAGTCTGCACGGCTTCAGCCCCCCACGGGAGACGGTGCAGTCGCTCTGTGATGGCTACCGCCTGCGTCCGGGTGACATGGACAAGGCTCTGCGAGACGTTCGGATCGCGAGCGGCGAAGGCGCTGACCTCGACGTGCCCGCGTTCGACGCGGCGGTGCGTCGCCAGGTGAGGTCGAACCTGAGCGCGCTCGCCAGCCCCGTGAACACCACGCAACGCTGGCAGGACCTCGTGCTGCCCCAGGAGCAGAAAGAGGCGATCGAAGAAGTCGTGATGCACGCGCGCTTCCGACAGCGCGTCTTCGAAGAGTGGGGCTTCTCGCGCAAGATCGGGAGCCGCGGTCGTGGCCTGGGTTGTCTGTTCAGTGGGCCACCCGGCACCGGCAAGACGATGACCGCCACGCTCATCGCGCAGGAGCTCGGGCTCGACCTCTACCAGGTGGACCTCTCGCGGATCGTGGACAAGTACGTCGGTGAGACGGAGAAGAACCTGGCTCGGCTCTTCGACGAAGCGTCCCGCGTACCCGTTGTCCTGCTCTTCGACGAGGCGGACAGCCTGTTCGCGACGCGGACCAAGGTCGAGAGCAGCAACGATCGCTACGCGAACCTTGAGGTCAACTACTTGCTCCAGAGAATGGAGGTGCACGACGGCATCTCCATCCTCACGACGAACCTGGGCACCGGCATCGACCAGGCCTTCAAGCGGCGCTTGCGCTTCAGGATCCACTTCGAGCTACCCGAGGCCGATGAGCGTGAGGTGCTCTGGCGCTCGATGGTGCCGCCGGGGCTCGCCGTGAGCCCCGATGTCGATTGGTCGGGGCTCGCCAAGAAATGGGAGCTCAGCGGCGCGCTCATTCGCAATGCGATGCTCCGCGCTGCGTTCATCGCAGCCTCGCGCGCATCGGACCTCAACAACGAAATCCTGCAACGCGCCACCCGCGCCGAGCTCATCGAGATGGGTCGCCTCGGGAGCTGACCTGCGCTTAGGCTGCGCTCAGGTCCCGCGCCAACATGCGCTTCAGCGGCTTCAGCGCCGCGGCGCGAACGTCCTCGGGCAGCTCGATCTGCGGGGTCATGTCGCGCAGCGCGAGGTAGACCTTTTCAAGGGTGTTCAGCTTCATGTGCGGGCACTCGTTGCACGCGCAGTTGGCCTCGGGGGGCGCTGGGATGAAAGTCTTGTACGGCGCGGCCTTGCGCATCTGGTGCAGGATGCCCGCCTCTGTCACGACGATGAAGGTGTCCTCGGTGCGGTTCAGGGCCGCGTTCAGGATCGCGGTCGTCGAGCCGATATGGTCCGCGTGCCGCAGGACGTGCGGCTCACACTCCGGGTGCGCGAGCACAGGCGCCCCCGGATGCGCCGCCTTGAGCTCCAGCAGCTTGCGCTCACTGAAGACCTCGTGGACTTGGCAAGCGCCTTGCCACAAGGTCAGGGCGCGGCCCGTCTCCTTCTCCACCCACGCGCCCAGGTTGCGGTCAGGGGCAAAGAGGACGGGCTGGTCGGCAGGAAACAGCCGCACGATGTCCGCGGCGTTGCTGCTCGTGCAGATGACATCGCTCATCGCCTTCACGGCCGCCGAGCAGTTGATGTAACTCACCACCTTGTGCTCGGGGTGCGCGGCCTTAAACGCCGCGAACGCCTCGGGGGGGCACTGGTCGGCGAGCGAGCAGCCGGCGTCAAGGTCCGGGAGCAGCACGATCTTGTCGGGGTTCACGATCTTGGCGGTCTCGGCCATGAAGTGCACACCCGCGAACAGGATCACGTCTGCCTTCGTCCCTGCTGCGGCTTGCGCGAGCTGGAGCGAATCCCCGACGAAATCCGCCAGATCCTGAATGTCGCCGTCCTGGTAGTAGTGGGCCAAAACGACAGCGTTCCGCGCCTGCTTGAGCTCAGCGATCGTTGCGAACAAGTCCAAGTCAGGCGGCACAGGCGCGCGCGCGACCTGTCCGAGAATCGGCAGGCTGTCACCCATGTTCGCGCCCTCGCGTCAACGCCTGAACAACCACGGAAGCGGCCGTCAGGCCAAAAGTACCCGTCACAAAGGACGCGCTGCCGTCGATGCGCGCGCGACGATCGCACGTCATGAGACCGTTCTGCCCCTGGGGGCAAACGCACTGAAAGCCGTCCTCGCTGTCATAGGCGAGCGCGTGGGGCGGCTGGATTCGCTCTTCGCTGTGGACCGCGGGCACCCCCCAATCGGCATCCCGTGGGAAATCGTACTGGCTGCGCAGAATGTCACGCACGGCGGTCGCCAAGCCGCACATCCGCGTCTTCGAGAGGTCCGCGACGCGCACTTGCGTCGGGTCCCATCGCCCGGCTGCGCCCATCGACGAAACGAGCGGGATGCCCCGACGACGGCACGTCGCGATCAGGTGACACTTGGCCGTGATGTTGTCGATCGCGTCGATCACGAAGGCGGGCTCGCCCGCCAGCAGTTCGTCCGAGGTCTCCTCTTGATAGAATCGCTTGACGGACTCGACGTGAGCGAGAGGGTTGATCAGCGCGCACCGGTCAGCGAGGAGCTGCGCCTTCGGCTTACCGATGTTGCCCTTCATCGCGTGGAGCTGACGGTTCGTGTTCGTGACGCACACCTCGTCGAAGTCAACGAGCCGCAGGCGACCTACGCCGCTCCGCACCAAGGCCTCGGCGGCGAAGCTGCCCACGCCGCCGAGCCCCATGACGACGACGAGCGACCCCTGTAAGCGCTCCATGCCGGCGTCTGAGGTCAGGCGAGCCATCCGGTCGAAGCGCCTGTGCAGCTTGAAGCCCGCCTCCGCGGGCTGCGCCACTTCGGTCTCTCTGTTCACGCGAGTCCCCTTTCCCTCTTCACGACGCTGAGTCTGCCTCAAACGGCCCGAACAATGCAGCGGCGTTCGCGGCCGTCTGTGTCGCGAGCAGCGCCGCATCGACCCCGCGCAGCGCGCTCAGAGCGGCCACGATGGCGGGCAGCGCGCAGGGCTCGTTGCGTCTGGGCGCGCCGGGGAGCGCGAGGTCTGGCGCGTCTGTCTCCACGAGCAGGTGCGCCCCGGGGACTGCGGCTGCGGCCGCGTGGACTCGACGCGCTTCGGAGCGCGCCACCGTGCCCGAGAAGCTGATCGAGAGCCCCAGCGCGACGTAGGCCAGCGCGCTCTCCGCGGACCCGCTGAAGCCATGGACGACACCGCCGCGCGCGAGGGGACCCGCACGCCGCAGCAGCGCGAGCGCGCGCCCGTGGCAACCCGGACCGTTCAGATGCAGAACGAGGGGCACACTGAGCCGCACCGCCAGCTCCACCTGCGTCTCGAAGGCGCGCGTCTGCTGCGGGAGCGTCTCGCGACCCACGAAACGGGTATCCAGGCCTGTCTCACCCACCGCCGAGGCGGCAGCGCGCCCGTCGAAGCACGCGGGCAATGAAGTGAGCGCGGCGTCGAGTGCGCGCGGCGCCAAGCGAGCAGCCACGCAGGGGTGCACGCCGGCCGACCACCGCACGCTCACGTCACCCGAGGCGAGCGCGCGCTGCGCGTCCCAGGTCTCAGGCCCGACCCCGGCGACCAAGAAGCCCACCACCCCGGCGGCGCGCGCCCGCTCCACGACGGCCTCCCGATCGAAAGCGAAGGCGCTGTCGTCGAGGTGACAGTGGCTGTCGATCATGCCGGCCATAGGTCGACTATACTGCGCCGCATGCGCCGTGCGTGTCATGTGGGGCTTGCGTCGGTATTGACCGCGTGTTGGGCGGGCGAAGCGCCGCTCACGACCGGGGTGCGTCTCGAGGTCGAGCCTGCGCCCCTCGTGGCTGGCAGCCCCCTCACTGTGACTGCGTTCGGCCTGCCGTCACGCGGCCCGGAGACTCGGGACGACGGGATCTCATTGGGCGGCCGCTCGCTCGACATCACGTCTTGGGGCGCTCGCACAATCGAAGCCATCGTACCGGCAGACGTGCCCCGCGGCTTCGCGCCCCTCGTCGTCGTGGTCGACGGACGTCCATGGGCATCGCAGCTCGTCGAGACCCTCAGTGAGGTCGCACCTCCCGATGCAGCGGTCGCGCCGCGTGACGCGGTCGCTGAGCGGGATGTCGCAGCGCTGGACGCAGAGGCGCCGCGACGCTTCTCAGTCGACGTCGTCGCCGACCCATCACCTGCGCAGGGCTTTTTCTTGGCACCGCTCGACGCCGGGCCCGATGAGGTGCTGCTGGAGGCGCGCGGAACGCCCAGCAACGGCGCGTGGGGTGTCGCGTTTCATGCGGTGTGGGAACCTCTCCAACTGGAGTTCATGGGCGCGGAAGTACCGCCTGAGCACGTGCAGGCGGTCGCTCAGGCCGTAAAGCCGGGTCGTCTTGTCTTCGGCGCCGTCATCGGCTCGTCGGACGTGCCGCTGGTGACGCTGCGGTTTCGCGTTGTCGCAAGAGGCGAACGCCGCGTGAGCCTCCCAACAGCGTTCGCAGAGGCCCGCGATGAGCGCAATCAGCGCCGAACTGACCTCACGTTCGCCGGCGTGACGGTCAGCACGCGGGTTGCCATGCCGGACGGTGCTCAGCCATGAGAGGTCGAGCCACGCTGGCGATAGCGCTCGCGTTTCAGGTCGCGGGCCCAGCCCAGGCGCGCCCTCCAGTGCCTCGCGAGGACGCTGCCCTGCGGACCCGCCTCCTGCTGCACGGCGGCCCCAGCATCGACCCGCGCGTCGCTCGTCTGGGCCGTCTGAAGCGCGCGGACGACACGCCCGCATTTGATCTGCTCGCCGTCGATGCTCACCTCGCGAGTCTCGCTCCCGACGCCGCGGCCACGGTTGAAGTGACCGTGGCCGCCACGAATGCGCTGACCGTCGGGCAGCGGCTCGCCTTCGTCACGCTCGACCTTGAGGTCTCTCGGGTGTCTCACGTCCCAACAGGTGCGCCGCTCGACCTTGAAATCAGCGAGGGGGGGACGCGCACGGACGTCACGCTGAGCATGCCCTTATCGGTCGGTGAGCGCGCCACCCTCCGCTTCGAGGGCCGACAGCGTATCGCGTGTGATGTGCCGTCATCCTGCCTCAGCCGGGGCGAGACAGGGCACCGCGCGCAGTTCGGGTGGCTACCGGCATCGTGGAACGCTCCCCTTTCGGACCGCTTCGACGTCACGATGGCGCTCCCTGTTTCCGATGGCATGGACGCCGTCGGCACCTGTGAGCCCGTGGGCGCGGTCGCTGCAGGGGTCAAGCGTTTCTCGACAGTGCGCCCGACGTATTTCCCCGCGTTCGCGTGGGGTCCTTGGGGGCGGCTCGAGTCAACCACGGCGGCAGGCGCCGCAGTCTCTGTCTACGCACCTCCAGCGCTCGACGAGAGCGCGCGTGAAGTCGCCGCGGTGGTCGGCCTGGCGGTCGACTCGTTGTCGCGCACGCTCGGCGACTGGCCCGCGCCCCGCCTGAGCGTCGCGCCCATCGACGACGCCGCAGGCGTCGCGCTCGCCCCTCAGTGCCTCGTCTTGCTGCCGCAGAGCGTCTTCATCGCCGAGACGACCGCGCGCGCGACCCTTCGAGCCGAGGTCCTCGCTCATGAGGCGGCGCACCAGTATTTCTTTAATTCGCTCGCGGTCGCTGCGCCCGAAGACGCTTGGCTGTCAGAAGCCTTCGCGGAGCACTTGTCGACTTGGGTGAGCGCTGCGCGCGAAGGCACACCGACGCATGCGCGCCGCAATTACTGGGAATATGTCCTGACCGCGCCGCCGTTCGAAGACGCGACGGTGACCTCGCCGCAGGTGGCCGGAAGCCCGCGTTACTTCGAGATTGTCTACCTGCGCGGCAGCAGCGTCCTGTGGATGCTGCAACGCGCCGTCGGCGAGGCGCAGTGGGCGGCGACGGTCGCCACCCTCGCTCAGACCTTCGCGAATGAGATTGCCACCACAGCCGAGGTCTTCGACCTGCTCCGCGCGCAGTGGGGGCGAATCTTCGACGCGCACGCGACGTGGCTCACACGGCCAGGCTTTCCCACGATCGAAGTCTCCGCGACACGCGAAGCCAATCGTGAGCTGACGCTTCGCCTGACGCCGCGCGCCAACCCGCAGGGCGGCTTCGAGGTATCTTTGCCGATCTGGGTCGAGACAGACTCCGAGGGGACTCGGTCAGAGCGTGTGGTCCTCCCTGCCAGCGGGACAGTGGAGCTTCGCCTACCACAGAACGCGCGCTCCGCGCTCGTCGACCCCGAGCTGACGACCCTTCGTCGGCTCCGCCCTCAGCCCGCGACCGACGTCGACCTCTCGGGTGTGGTGGACGGACGCGACCTGCTCGACGTGTGGGCGCTCGGCGTGGTCGTCGGCCCAGATGCGCGCTGGGACGACCGGCTGGACACGAACGCGGACGGCGCGATCGACGACTTGGACGCGGCTCGCATCGAACGAGAGCTGGGACGCGGCCTGCCGTGACTCACCGCGGGGGAGGGTCAGGCGCCGTGACCTCGAGGCGAATGCGATAGCGCCCAAGCGGAGTGGCGGGCGGGACCGGCACGGCGAGCGAGAAGCGCCCGCTCGCGTCCGTTGTGGCCGGGACGCCCACAGTCGCGCCCGCGCCTCCGCCGATGGGGTCGAGATACGCCTGGACGAGTGCCCCCTCGACCGCAACTCCGCGGTCGTCGACGCAGGTCCCCGAGAACCCCTGACCAGCGGACTCGCCCCGAAACGCAGGCTGCGGCCCCGTGAAGCTTTGGTCGAGCGTCAGAGTGATACGGCGCGCACTCACCCGCGGAGCCTCGGTCGTGCGCGCTCCGGGCGAGGTCGCTTGACCACCGACCGGCGGCGTCTCCGGCGCATCGGGGGGCGGTGCCGCACCTGCGCCGGGTGACGCGCTGTCCAAGGGCGCCGGCGCCTGTCCAGGCTGCGAGAGATACCGGTTGGGCTTGGGGAACGCATCGGGGCGAGGTTGGTGCTGCGCACGATCGGCGGCTCGGGGCGTCTCGAGCCGCGGCGCCTGACCGCCGAGGTCAACGCGTCGCCAGCCCCCATCGGGCAGACGAATCTCGGCGAAAGCGTGCGCTTCGTTCTGAACATAACGCGCGGGCACCCCCGCGGCGCGCGCTGTGACGACGAACGCGAACGCGCGGTGGCGACACACCCCGCGCTGCCCGAGCGCGATCTCCGCGTAGAGGTCCCCGTCCACGACCTGACCTGCAGATTCAAAGTCCCGAAAGTACGCGACGAGGCGGCCCAGCTCTACGTTGAAGGGGCCGGCCGGGTCGATGCCGATCTGCTCAAGAACGCGCTCAGCGGCCGTTTGTGTCTGCGCGTCGAGCGCCGTGTCTTCGTCCCCGCGGCTGGCTTCGAGCGGCACGTTTGAGGGGAGCGGACCGTCAAAGTAGGCGGCGTCCGCATCGACGAAGAGCATGACGTGCACCGACGCGGCCTGCTCGGCGACCAAGTAGAAGTTATCGGCGCTGTCCCGGGCAATGCGCGCGCCGATCGACGCGGCTGACGGGATGGTCTCGAGCGCCAGGATCCGCATATCCGGCGCGACGGAGGGCAAGGGGGCCCCGAGGCCAGGCTTCACCTCGACACGCATGTCCGCGAAGAACGGCGCGCGTCCCGCCGTGGAGGCGAAGGACGCGACCGCGACGGCCCGTGGCGATGGGTCCGCGATAGAAAACTCGTAAACGGGTGCGGGGCCGACGACGTCAAACGCCACATTACGCCGCATGGGCGTGACCTCGGGGTTGAAGACGCCGTGGTAGGACAGCGGCGCGACGTCGCCGGTCTCGCCATCGGGACGCATGCGATCGGGGCGTTCGATCACGTCCGAGCGGGCCGCGCGCCCCTCAGGACCGAGCACGACTTCCGGCGCGGGCGGGGCGTCGCCCCGTCGCGGTCGTTCAAGGCGCTGGCCGGCGTAATCGAGGGCCTCGGGGAGTGCACCCGCCCCGCCCTCGCCCTCGATGACGCGCGCCTGCTGTCCCCCCGACAACAGCGCTCTCAGCGTGGCCGGCTCGATGGGCGCGTGCCGAACGGGTGCTCCCGGCCCGGCCCCTGCGAACAGCGCACCGATGCTCAGGGCGAGCGCTGCACGTGACGCGCGGCGGCCCGGAGTGGTAGATGAACGCTCTGTGTTCGCCAAGGCTCTCACTCTCGTCGTCTTCGGGCTCGCGGGCTGCACGAGCACGCCGTCTGGGGTCGATTCGGCGCCGTCTCAGCCCACCGGTGAGGCCATCTTCGCGCAGGCGTGTGCCCGATGTCACGGGACCAGCGGACGCGGCGATGGGCCCCTCGGTCCCCGCAACGCGCCGATGCCGATCTTGGGTGATGCGTCTCGCCCCATGCCCAGTCCCCAGGAGGTGTGGAACGTGATTCGATTCGGTCGCGGTCGAATGCCGGCGCACCGAGACCGGCTGACGCCGCAAGACGCAGACGCGGTGACGGCCTATGTCGAGCGCCGCTTCTTTGGCCGGGAGCCTGCGTGGCCGCCGTGACGCTCCCCGCGCCCCATATCTATCGCTGGGACCTCGACAAGACGTACCTAGACACCGACTTCGACTCCGCCCTCGGCCTCGTCCGCGCGGCGCTCCAGCGCCCTGCCGATAAGCGGAACATTCCCGGCAGCCTCGAGGTCTTGCGCGAGCTTCGGCTCGCCGCAGCGGGCAATACGCTGATCTACTTCGTGAGTGGGAGCCCAAAGCAAATGCGCGGCGTCCTGACCGAGAAGCTGCGCCTCGATGGGATTCACTTCGACGGCTTCATTCTGAAGGACAACCTGCGCAACCTGCTCCAGTTGCGCCTGCGCGCGGTCAAAGAACAGGTTGGCTACAAGCTGCCCGCACTTCTGGCGGCGCGCGCAAACGACCCCCGCGAGAGCCGTGAGACGCTCTTCGGCGATGATGCGGAGCGCGACGCGTTCGTCTACTCCCTCTATGCGGACCTGCTGGCGCGACGTGTGGACCACGCCGTGCTGGCCGACGTGCTCCGCCAAGCCCAAGTCTACCCCGATACGCGCGCGCTCATCGAGCGGTTGCTTGAGCGGCTGCCGCGCATTGACCCCGTCCAGCGCATCATCATTCACCTCGACCGCAAGTCGCCGCCGATGCACTTCGACGCCTACGGCCCGCGCGTCGTCCCGGTCTACAACTACTTTCAGGCGGCGCTCGCGCTGTTTTCGGACGCTCGTCTGCCGAGCGAGGCCGTCGCGCGCATCGGGACGCATCTGATCACCCGCTACGGTTTCACCGTGCCGACGCTGGTCCGCGCCTTCGAAGATGCGCTCCGACGCGGCCTGCTGAGCCCAGACCAAGCGGAGCGGCTGGGGGCGCAACTGCCGGATGAGACGGTTCGCCCCGAGGTTGTCGCGCTCTTTGGGGCCGCTGCGTCGCGCTTCGCCGGCCGAGTGCCGGAGCGCCCAGCGCAGCACGTGCCGGACTACCCCGCGCTGCTCGCTCGTGAGCAACACCGTCACCATATCGAGAAGGCGAGGCGCATGCGCATCGCCCACTGGCTCGGCGCATGATCGACGACGAAACGCGCCACCGAGCGCTCATGGGGGGCCTGACAGCCGGGATCACGCACGAGCTCAGCAATCCCCTCGCCTACATGCTCGCGAACATCGACTACGTGCTCATTGAGCTCGGCCGCTGTGAGGCCCGTGACCCGACGCTCGACGAGTGCGCGCGCGCCCTGACTCAGGTCAAGACGGGCACCCTTCAGCTCCGCGCGCTGACCCGAGCGCTGAAGGCGCTCGCACAGCCTCTCGGACACACGACAACGCTCGACGTGTCTCAGCTCATGGAGCACGCGCTGCTTGTGACTCGAGGCACGTGGAAGCACTCGGCGTCCATTGACGTCGAGTCGCTCACAGGCCTCCGCGTAGTCTGCGATGAGGCGCTCGTGATGCGCTGGCTCACGCATCGCGTTCTGGACACCTTGGGTCGCCTCGGCCTCGACTCGGCGGAGCGAACGCGCGTCGTCATTCGCGCAGAGCGTGAGGGACCCAGCCTCTGGCTGAGCGTCCATCTGGTCTCGGGGGTCGACTCTGCGCGGGGGCAAGAGGCTGCGCGACTGGAGCTCACGATCGCGCACGATTAGGCGTCGCACCGCATCGCACGGGTCGGTACGATGCGCGCTATGCAGCCCTACCTGAAGCGAAGTCTATCGCTGCTCGCGCTGAGCAGCCTGACCATGTCCGCTTGTGGCGGTGAGACACCCGCAGGCACGCCGCCCGCCGACGCGAGCAGCGGAGGCGCACCCCAAGGCGGCGGGGCGCCGGCAGGCGGTATGACCGGCGACGCCGCGGGCGGCGCAGCGGCCCCCATCGAGAGTCAAGTCGTCCGTTTCGAGGTCGCCGATGACCCCGCCGTGACCCCATTGGCCACGATGCCCTTCCCGAGCGACCTGTACCGTGACGCCAGCGGGCGGCTTGACCTGCGCGGCTTCCCGAATCCGCGCAACGTGACGCTCCTGGGCACCGTGCTCCAGACCATTCACGACCAGACGCCGGGCTTCGGGACCACGAGCACGTTCTACGTGAGCTTCGAGGGGCCCCTCGATGAGCGTGCGCTGCCCGTTGATGGCGCCGCGTCGCTCCGAGATGAGAGCGCCCTGTGGCTGGTGGATATCGACGCCGACTCCCCGCGGCGAGGCGAGCGGTTCCCTGTGCGGTGGAAGACGCGCGAAGCCGCCTCGGGCTACTTGCCCGCGCACACGCTGATGCTCCGCACGGTCGAGGGGATCGTGCTGCGCCCCTCGACGACCTATGCGCTCATGGTGCTCTCGCCGCTCGGTGCGCCCAGCACCGCGTTCAGCGCAACCCTCGCCGCGAGTGAGCCCGAGGGCGCCGGCCTCAAGGCCGCGTGGCGCAACCACGCTCCGCTGAGAGCATACTTGGACGGCGCGAGCGCCCCCACGGGCCTGCGTGACCGCCTCGCATCCGCGGCGGTCTTCACCACGCAAGACCCCGTGAGTGAGCTCTTCAAGGCGCGCGACGCGGTCTTCGCGCTGCCGGATCCCGAGGTGGTCTCCATCGAGTCACGGGGCGTGCAGCAGAACCGGTTTGAGCTCTTTGACGGCGTCTATCGCGCCCCCCGCTTTCAGAAGGGCGACATCCCCTACCGCCTGCCGGGCGAGGGCGCGATGGTGTTCGACGCCGAGGGCAACCCGGTCATCCAAGGCTACGAAGACATTCGCTTCTCACTCGCGGTCCCAAAGCAGGACTCCCCGGTCAACGGCTGGCCCGTCGTGATGTACGGCCACGGGACAGGCGGCGACTACCACAGCTTCATCAGCGAGAAGCTGGCGAGCCTCTTCACGCGCAACGGCGTCGCGGTGCTCTCGATTGACCAGATTCACCACGGCACGCGAGACAACGGCGCGTGTGACGCGACGAATGACCCGAGCGTGTGCGCGCAGCTCCTCTTCTTCAACTTCATCCAGCCTTCCGCGGGCCGCGACAACGTGCGGCAGTCGGCGCTCGACTACGTCACGCTCCTGAAGCTCGCGAGGAGCCTGGAGATTCGCCCGAACCAGTCCATGGCCGGCCTGACCGTTACCCTCGATACGCAGAACGTGACCTACATGGGTCACAGCCAAGGCGGTCTGAACGGCGCGCTGTTCCTCGCGATCGAGCCGACCGTCAAGGGCGCGATGCTGAGCGGCGCGGGCGGAGGCCTTGACCTCGCCGTTGAGCGAAAGAAGCTCCCCGTGGATATCTCGGCGCCGTTCGCAGGGCTCCTTGGTCTCGGCAGCGACGACGTCCTCGACCGATGGCACCCGACGCTCATGCTCATCGAGACGTACATCGGCCCGGGTGAGCCGCTGAACTACGCGCGCTATTGGTTCGATGAGCCGTGGCCGGGCCACGCGCCCAAGAGCGCCTTCCTGACGATCGGCCTTGATGACCTATACACGCCCGCAGAGCTCAACTTTGCGCTGTGCACAGCCGCCCGCGTGCCGGTCGTCGACCCGGTCATCGCGCCGATTGAAGGCAACGACATCCTCGGGCTCACGCCGACTTTTCCGCCCTACCGCGGCAACGTAGCCGAAGGGCGCGCGAGCGCAGGGCTCGCTCAGTACGAGGGCCAAGGCCACTTCGTGATCTTCGACATCCCCAGCGCGCAGCAGCGGGCTGTGAACTTCGTGCTGAGCATGGCCGAGGATGAAGTGCCGCAGATCTTCTAAGGCGCGCGCCTCAGCGCTTCATCAGGTTCAGACCACCGGTGAACGCGTAGCTCACGAAGTCGTCGAACGCGAGCACGAGGATGCCGAACGCCTGGTCGCCCTGGATGCGGTGAGCGCCGTCGGACAGCGTCACGTGCTTGTAGACGCGACTTGACCCGGGCACGGGCGTCGCATCCGCGAGGGACAGGGGCTGACCGTCTAGGACGAGCGTCGCGTCGCTGTCCGCGACCACAGTCAGGTAGTCGTTGAGGTAGGTGCCCGGCGTCAGAAAGGCGTAGTCATTGCGATACTGGAGATCGGGCGGCACCAGGTAGATTGCAGGGTCGCCCGCGCGCGCCCCAAAGGCGTTGAAGACACCCGTGCTCTCTTGACCGCTCAGGATGCCCATGATGAGGAGCCGCCCGGTGCCTTGGAGCGCCACGGGCTGCTGGGTGCCAAACTCGCAGGCCTCTCCGGCGCGCAGCACGAAGCTCTCGCCGTCGGGCTGGAGGCGGTCAGCGCAGTCGGCGACCACGCCGAAGCCCGGCGGCAGCGCGCGCAGCTCCGCCCAGGGTCGGCTCAACTGCACGACCGTGTCCTCATTGTCGGTCGCCAAAATCTTCCAATAGACGACCTCAGTGCGCTCCAGCGGGCGTCCACGCGCGACGGGCGGCACCAGGACGTACTGGTTGCCGAGCGTGCCCGTCGGGAAGAGCTGCTCCTCCAAGTGGTCGCACGCGCTCAGATCAGATGGGTAGAAGGCGCACTGGTGCGTGCTGAACACGGAGACCGGCAGGTTCGAGGTCACGCGCGCGCCCGTCAGGTCGATCTCGCGCCCAATCGCACCGCCCTCCGTCTGCAGCATCGCGACTTCATGGGCGCGTAGGTTGAAGGTCCAGGTCTGCCCGTTGACCTGCACGTTACCGCGCCTGGGTTGTGCGAGCGTCGCGCCGCGGGGCAACGTGAGGGTCACCTCAGTGCCGTTCTCCGTGCCGATGATCGCGATGCCGGCGGGGGATGCAGTCGGCGATTGGAACGAGACCCACGAAGGCACGCCCACATAGCGATAGTCCGCCCCGAGCGCCGACGTCGGGATGAGCAGGCTGGCGTCGTTGCTGAAGCTGTAGTTGCAGCAAATCGGGTTGAACTGATACGCGGCAATGGGCTGGTTCGTGACGATACGGAATGCTGAGGCGTAGATGCCGCTGTCGTTCGAAGTCTGGACAATGCGCGGCAAGAGCAGCGTCGCCGTTCCGCCCGGCGGGACCTCGACACGGTCGACCTCGGTCAGGTTCTGGGCGACGACCATGCCCTCGCCGTCGCGGACCTCGGTCTGCACAGTCTCGGCCCGGAACATCTGCCCGCCGATCTCAATCGGGTCGGGCGGCTGGATCTGCACGCGGCCCACCAACCGCCCGATCGCCCCGTTCGGGCCGAAGACTGAGACCTGCACCGGCGAGCGCAGGTCGGGGTTGGTCACGACGACGCCTGTCGGCGCGTCCGGCGTCGTGCCGCCAATCTGGAGCGACGCCGCGTTCGGCAGGTCGACCGCCCAGTATTCGCAGCCCAGGTAGCTGCGCTGCAGCGCGGCGTTCGCGCACGCGCCCGTCGTGCACCGACCGTTCGAGCAGATCTCGCCCTCGGCGCACGGCTCTGTCGGGAGCCACTCCACGCCGGGGTTGCAGCTCGCGGGCTGGCTGTCACTCAGGCAGATGCGCTCGCCGGCCGTGCAGGTCGCGGGGTTCGGCGCGCAGGCGTCTTGGTAGCACGGCGCACCGTCTGGACACGCATCGACGGCCCACTGGCCTTCGTCGTTGCAGCGCTCAATCGCAGGCTCGCCCTCGGCGAGGCAACGCACCTGACCGAAGCCGCACTCGAATGGCTGGTTACCGCCCTGCGGGGGCGCGATCGAGCCACCCGACCCGCCGCCCACGGGCACGCCGCCGCCGCTCTGCGCACCGCCCACAGGCACGCCGCCGCTCTGCGCGCCGCCGGATGCACCGCCGCCGATGGGGATGCCCGTGCCGGTGTCGGGTCGCTGACCCGAAGAACCGCCGATTTCGATGGTTTCGGCGCCGCCCGCGCTGTCCTTGCAGGCCGGCATCGACACGGCGAGGCCGACCACAAGGAGCCCCGACAACGCGGTTTGGCCCAAAGAACGCACCTGAATTCTCCGCATGACAACTCCGTCCGGGTTCAGAAGCCGCGCTCGTGCGGCATCACGTCCCGGGGTGACCGAAAGTACTGCACGGGTGAGTACCCAAGAAAGTTGCTGACGCGACTCGTGTACACGTCCGCGTAGTCGCTGACCTGACCGCCAAACACGCTCCGCTCGTTCCCTTCGCGAAACAGCCGACCCCAATACGGATTGAACCGCGCGTCGGTCTGACCTTCGAGGTCCTCGAGCTCCGCGACCGTGCGCCGGAGCAGGTCACGCTTCACGTCGAGCTCCGCTTTGGCGCGCTCGCGCGTGCTCTCAATCACTCGGCTCTCCGGTCCGCGGAGACCGCCGGGGATCTCCGACATGCGCCCGAGGCTCTTGAGCAGCGTCAAGTGGTAGTTGATGTCGTGGTCGAGGCGAATGGCCATCTCCTCGAGCATCTCGATGCGTCGCAGCGCGTCGTGGTGCGACTGCGTTAGGCGGAGCGTCTCCTCCATCTCCTGCACGATCAGCGCGGTGCGCCAGACGCTGTGCTTCTTCGAGCGCAGGATGTCGCCGTAGATGTGGTCGCCCACATACAGCGTGTGCTCGCCGGTCAGCTGCGCCATGCGCTCAAGGTCACGGACGTTGCCGCCTTGATAGATCTTGCCCCGCTCCAGGGACGTCGCCTCACCGAGCACCTGCCCGCTGGAGTCGAGTTCGAGAAAAGGCGCCGTTTCCGTGAAGAACGCCGGCTTTCGCCCGCTCACGATCACGACGTCGAAGTAGTTGCGCCAGCTCTTGTAGAACGGCAGCGCGCCCTCGAGCAGGTAACGCATCACGGCGTCCGTGTAGTACCACTCGCTGTTCGTCAGCAGAAACAGACGCTTGCCCGCGCTCCGAAGCTTGTGAAGCGCGGCGGCAAGGTCGGGGTCTCGGTCGATATACGTCGGCAGGTGCGCTGTGATGACCGCCTTGAGCGAGTTGTCGCGGTGTGCCTCGTCGATGCTCTCACGGATGTCATCGAAGAGCTGCTGATACGACCACGGGAGCGCACGCCCGCTGCCCTCCCAATGCTGAATGATGCCGGCGAGCAGGGTCGCCTCGGGCAAGCTGAACAACGTGTCGACCCACGCGAAGCGCTTGCTTGAGATGTTGATCGGGGCCGACGCGTAGAGCTCGCGTCGACGGTCGACGGGCACGGCCTCGTATCCGTGGTAGCAGCGCCCGACGTGGCGCCTGCTGTCGAGCTTGAAGATGTTGCCGGTCTCTTTGTCGACCGCCAACCCCCGGATGATGAAAGCGTGGTCGAGCCGAGCCTCGTGGACCTCGGCGGGGTACCCCTTGTTCTCGATGAGCTTTCGGACGGTCATCTGGATGGACAGGGCGTCCATCGCGTGCTGGTGGTAAGGCGCCAGCGTATAGTCCATGTCGAAGCCGATCGTCTCAATCCGCGCCATGTTGAGGTTGCGGTTGACGAATATCTGGCGTGTCGGCTCCCGCGGCACCGCGGGTCCGAGCATCGCCTCGAACTCGGCGTGCTCGGGCGCGCTCGCTCCGTGCTTCACTGTTTCCGGCATCGTTTCGCGTGGCTCCTTGCGGGCGATGTTGCCCAATCGGTGGCTTCCCCGCAATCCGCGCGCCTGAGCATTGCTCGCGCGTGACCGGGTGCATACCCTGCGCCCGCAATGACTCTTGCGCTGCCCCTGCTGTGCGCCCTGCTCACCTCGTGGCCGCTTGTGCCGACGTTCGCGGGCGAGCGCGTCACCGCGATCGCGCCCCCGCCTGCGCTCGAGATGACGCGCAAGGACCGTCTCGCTGTCCTCTACTCCAATCAGGTCATCTTCGACCGCCGAGGCGAGCCGCTCGTCAGCGTCCGCGTAACGGACGCCCAGCCCAGCGTGCAGTTCTCGAGTCGTGGCCGATTGACGCTCTTGCCAAGCGCTGACGACGGTGCCCGCATACTCACTCCGGCGGGCGCGACCTGGCGCGTGCGCGTCGAGGAGGCCACGCTCGGCAAGACGCGGTGGTGGGTCGCGGCTGAGCGTCTGCCTGCGGGTGACATGGCCGCCGCCGCGCGGAGCCGCGCGCGATGGCAGGCCGCGGGTCACGAGGTCACCATCCTAGAGAGCGGCGCGCTCTTGGGCATCTCAGGCCGCACGCTCGACACGCGCTCTCTCACCGTCGCGATTGACCCACAGACTTCGTCCGCAGGAGCGCAGGCACGCGCGGAGTCGCTGATGGCGACCGCCGAGGTGCTCGGCGAGGTCATCGCAGAGCCGATCGTTCGGCCCGGTGGGTGGCTTGTCGCCCGCGAGGAGCGCACCGGCCTTGAGCTGCGCGCGCGCGACCTCCTGTGGATATCTCCCATGGGCGACGCCTCGATCGACGTCGACGCCGTCGAGTTCGGTCGCGGTACGGCCCACCACGGCCGCGCCGACCGTCGCTACAGCGGCGAGCTCTACTTGGCCGTCGGCACAGACGGCTTGATCGCGGTCGTCAACCTCGCGAGCGCCGAGACCCTCTTGGAATCCGTTGTCCCCTCCGAGATGCC
>Ga0164295_10001149_pt1 | contig 21967 bp, 19 predicted proteins | sample GEODES006metaG_FD_111798 | JGI IMG/M metagenome (GOLD analysis project Ga0164295, IMG submission 111798) | Oligotrophic lake water microbial communities from Sparkling Lake, Wisconsin, USA - GEODES006 metaG | ecosystem: Environmental > Aquatic > Freshwater > Lake | place: USA: Sparkling Lake... | reverse complement strand
GGCAAGCCAGTCGAGCAGCTCAGGATGGGAGGGCTTCTCGCCCAGCTTGCCAAAGTCCCCTGCGCTAGCCACCAAGCCTTTGCCAAAGTGATGCATCCAAATGCGATTCACCATCACGCGGGCGAGCAGCGGATGCTTTCCATCCGTCAAGGCCTGGGCAAACGCCAGACGACGGCCTGTGGTGGGCAGCGCAGGGTTCTTCTCGGCAAACTCAATCGACCGCTGACCGGCCAGCACGGTCAAGTCACCGGGCTGCACCTTCTGCTTCGGCTGCTCGATGTCGCCGCGATGGAAGACAAAGGTGGCAGGCACCAGCTCCGGCTTCAGCGGCGCTTCCTGGAAGGCGTGCAGGAACTCTTCCTTCGGCTTGGTCGCGCGCACAGCGGCGGCTTCATCCGACATCTTCTTCAGCGTGTCGGCATGCTTGGTCTTGTAAGTCGAATCGTAGAGATAAAGCGAGCCAGCGCTCAGCTGGTTGATCCGTGGCCAAGCTTTCAGCAGCTTCACCTGCTCGGGCGTGCGCTTCTTCACCTCGGCACGATAAGCAGTGCGCAAGGCCTCGCGCTCTTGCTCGGGGGCTTTGGCCAATTCCTTGTCCAGCACCTCGCTGATAAAGGCCTCCTGCTGCTTCAGGCGCACCGCATCGAGCTTCTTGGCTTCCTCCTCAATCTTCGCACCGGTGGCACGTTCGGCATCGGTCAGCAGAGAGACCAGCCGCCCTGCCGGTGTCCGCCAGCTTTTCGTGTTGAAGCCGGGCTCAAAGATCGCACGCAGCCGGTAGTAGTCGGCCTGGGTGATGGGATCGTAGCGATGATCGTGGCACTGCGCGCAGGCGATGGTCATGCCATACAGGGAGGTCCCGATGATCTTCAGCGTGTCGGCCACGGTCGAGTTCTGCGCGATCTTGTCGTTCATCGTTCCCGAGCCATCTGGGGCCATTCGCAGGAAGCCGGTGGCAGTGAGCTTCTCAATCGCCTCCGGGCTCAAGTTCTTGTGCGGCTGCGGCACCATCTCATCGCCCGCCAGCTGCTCGCGCACAAACTGGTCGAAGGGCTTGTCCTGATTGAAGGCCTTGATGACGTAGTCACGATACTTCCAGGCCCAGGCGCGCTCGGTGTCCTTATCCGTGTAGCCGTCGCTGTCGGAATAGCCGGCCACATCCAGCCAATGCCGGCCCCAGCGCTCGCCATACGCGGGAGAGGCGAGCAGCCGCTCGGTCAACTGCTGAATGGCCGAGGCCGGATGCTGGATCGACGCCTGCACAAAGGCATCCACCTCCTCCGGTGTCGGTGGCAAGCCTGTTAAATCAAACGACAAGCGGCGGATGAACGTGACCGGATCAGCGGAGGGCGAGAAGGTTAGCTTGTTCGCGCGCAACCTGCTGGCGATAAAGGCGTCGATGGGATTTCGGTTGGAGGGTTCCAGGTTCCCAGTTCCCGGTTGTTGGCTTGCTTTGAGCTGCGCTGGCGAACCGGGAACTCGCGGTTGAAGAATCGGCTGCAACGACCACCACGCGCGCTCTTCATCGGTGAAGGCGTGCTCGGGGCCCAGGTGGTCCGGTTCAGGGCGGGCGGTCTTCGCGCCTTGGGCAATCCATTGCTCGATAATGCCAATGTCCTTGTCATTCAGCTTTGCCTTGCCCTTTGGCATCTCGGCTTTCTTGATCAAGGCCAGCAGGTGGCTCGACGCAGGCTTGCCACTCACGATGGCTGGCCCTTCGTCACCGCCTTTCAACAGGAAGCGGGCAAGCCGCACATCCAGCCCGCCTTTGGTCTCGCCATCCTCGCCGTGGCAGTGAAAGCAGTGCTCCTTCAAGATCGGGCGCACATCCTTCTCAAAGGTCAGCGAAGGCGCAGCCATCACCGGTCCGGCAAGGCCGGCGACGATGAAAGTGGAGACGGCGGAGAAACGGCGGCACATGAGAGGCATCAGGAGGGGTTGAACCTACGGCCATGAGGGCGGCAGTCTTTCCAGCGGGACTCCCTGGCAAAGCCCGCACTTTGTTTTGCACGGCTCCTGCTTCCCGCCATGATGACGCCATGTCCGCTCCCATCAATCGCCACTACGACATTGTCATTCTTGGGGGAGGGTTCGCGGGCGTGTATGCCGCGCAGCGAGCCGCGAAACGGCTGAGGCATGACCGGCTCACCATCGGCTTGATCGCCAGCGAGAACCACATGGTCTTCCAGCCCATGCTGCCGGAAGTGGTGGGCGGATCGCTGTCGCCGCGCCATGTGGTCAACCCCATTCGACTCATCTGCCGAACGACAGAAGTGCTCAAGGGCCGCGTGTGTAGCGTGGATCTGGCGAAGAAGATCATCAGTGTCGATGGCGGAGCCTTCACTCCGAATGTGCAGGTCACGTATGACCAGTTGGTCTTCGCGATGGGGGCCGATGTCGATCTGACCCGCATTCCAGGCATGACCGAGCACGCCTACCTGATGCGGAATGCCGGTGACGCGATGAAGCTGCGCGCCGCCATCGTCTCCCGCATGGAGGAGGCGAACTTGATCACCGACGCGCAGGAGCGGAAGAAGCTGCTGAGTTTTGTCGTGGTCGGCGGCGGCTACTCGGGCGTCGAAACCGCCGGGCAGATGCAGGACCTAATTCGCGGTGTGTGCGGCTACTATGAGAACATCCGACCCGAGGACACCTGCGTGAGCCTGGTGCACAGCGGCGCGCATCTGCTGCCGATGCTGAGCACCTCGCTGGCCGTTTACACGAAGGGCTGCCTGGAAAAGATGGGCGTCCACGTGGTGCTCAACCAACGCGTGCGGGCCGCCACCGCGCGCAGCGTGCTGCTCGGCGATGGCACTAAGCTCACGGCCTCGTTGATCGTCTGCACCGTGGGCAATGCACCGCATCCTGTCATTGCCAAACTCGGCGAGTCAGGGGCACTGCCGGTCGAGCGCGGCAAGATCTTGGTGGAGGCCACCGGTCAGGTGAAGGGCCATGACAAGCTATGGGCGGCAGGCGATTGCTGCTTGTTCCCCAAGTCCGACGGCGGTTACTGCCCAGAGACCGCACAGTTTGCCTATCGCCAAGGCCAGCTGATTGGCGACAACCTCGCCGCGCAGTTGCACAAGCAGCCGCTGAAGACCTTCACCTTCACCGGCCTGGGTGAACTCGCCTCCATCGGCCATCACATGGCCGTGGCCAACATCGCGGGCATCAACTTCTCCGGCATCATCGCGTGGTTCATGTGGCGGACGATCTACCTGATGAAGCTCCCTGGTTTTGACCGCAAGCTGCGCGTGATGACCGAGTGGGCCTTTGAACTGTTCTTCCCCCGCGACATCAGCTTGCTCACCCCTCAATACACCAGCCCGCTGCGCGAGATGCACCTGGAGCCGGGCGATCCGTTGTTCGAGTCCGGCGAGCCCGCCTTCTCCCTCTACGCGGTGAAGAAGGGCCGGGTGGACATCACCGACGCCAATGGCGATGTGGTGAAATCCGCAGGGCCCGGCGATCACTTTGGCGAGCGCGCCCTGCTGGGCGACCGCATCTGGCGTTTCGATGCCAGTGCCAAGGAAAGCAGCGAGCTGGTCGTGATCGAGTCGCGTGTGTTCGACAAGCTCATCACCATCGACTCGCTGCGCCGTCTCTTTTTACGCACAGCGGAAAACTACGCGCTGCCCGAGCAGGTGGAGCAAACCGTGGCCGCCATGGCCGCCACGGTGCGCGATGGCAGCGTGGCGGATGTGATGACGCGCGACGTGGCCACCATCCGAGCAGAGGCTTCCATCCAAGACGCGATCGACGAATTCCAGCGCCATCCGCACAGCACGTATCCGGTGCTGGATGCCGAGGGCCAGGTGCTTGGCCTGCTGCGCCGTGCCTCGGCCTATGAATGGTTGAAACACCACGGTCTCGACTGCCAGCACACCGTGCGTGACATTGCCCTGACCCGGCCCTTCATCATCCAGGCCACCACGGCCATACGCGACCTAGTGGAGGACTTCATGCACACGGGCGCGACCAAGGCCCTGGTCGTTGACAGCGAGGGCAGGCTGCAAGGCATGGTCACGGTGTTTGATTTGTTGAAAGGGAAGCGGTAGCGCAGCGCTGCTTTCATGATCGAGCACCTCTACGTTCACATCCCGTTCTGCCACCGCATTTGCCCTTACTGCGCTTTTTACAAGCACACACCGGGCAACACGCAGCTGGCGGCGTTTGTGCAGGCGGTGCTCGCCGAGGCAGCGCGCTGGCGCGAGGAGGTGCGGCCGCGCACCGTGTTCCTCGGCGGCGGCACGCCTACTGCGCTGAGTGAAACGCATCTAGAGCGTCTGCTTGCTGGGCTGCATGACACACTGGATTTGAGCCAAGTCAGCGAATTCACCATCGAGGCCAATCCGATGACGGTGACCGCAAAGAAGGCCGCGATGATGCGCCGCCTGGGCGTGAACCGTGTCAGCCTGGGCGTGCAGGCCTGGGATGCACCCACTCTTGCGACCTTGGGCCGCGACCACTCCGCCGAGGAAGCGAAGGAGACCTTTGCCGTCCTGAAGAATGCCGACTTTCCCAGCCTCAACATTGACCTCATGTTCTCCGTGCCGGGCCAGCCTAAGGATGCCTGGCGTGAAACGCTCGCCACCACGCTGGCGCTGATGCCTGATCACATCTCCGCCTACAACCTGAACTACGAGGAGGACACGGACTTCTACGAGAAGCTGAAGCGCGGGCTGTATCGCGAAGATCCCGAGCGCGACGCGGATGACTTTTATCTCGCGATCGACACGTTGGAAGCGGCGAGTTTCCGCCACTACGAGATCAGCAACTACGCACGGCCTGGGCACGAGTCTATGCACAACGCCGCGTATTGGTTCGGCAAGGACTACCTGGGCCTCGGTCCCAGTGCGGTGTCCACCCAGGGCCTGACACGCTGGAAGAACATGCCCGACACCCAGCGCTACATCAATGCCGTGCAGGCTGGAGTGCGTCCGCAGCAGGAGGCCGAGCAGCTCACGCCGGACCAGCACCGCCTGGAGCGCATCGCGCTGGAGCTGCGCACAGCGCAAGGCGTGGCGATGGAACGCCTGGAGGGAGTGCCAGCCCGCACGCTCGCCATGCTCCAGGAGGAAGGCTTCGCCACCATCCAGGACGACCGTTTGATCCTCACCCGTCAAGGCAAGGCGATGGCAGATTCCATCGCGGGTGAGCTGGTGGATTGAGCCCGGAGACGCCGGTCAACCTGTGGAGACAGGGCAACAAAAAGCGCCGCATGCAGTTTCTGCACGCGGCGCTCAAAGAAACACAAGTCGGCTAGCGGCGTCCGCCACGACCCGTCGGATTCGGGTCGGTATCGAGCGGGATGCTCACCTGCGGGAAGTCCTTCAGGGTCAGCGAGAACACCAGGCCGTAGTCGGTCTCACCACGGTTGTCACGCACCAAGCCGCCCAGCGAGGCCACCCAGCTGCTCAAGTCGCGATGCAACGCGTAGCTCTGGTATTCGAGCGTGCTGTCATCCATTTCGTAAACGTGATTCATGGAGAAGCCCCAGTTCTCGTTCAGGCGGGTGTAGATGCGCGAGTAAACCAAGCTGCTGTTCTCAAAGAACGGATGGTCGGTGATGAACTGGTGGCCCAGCGTGATGCTCAGGGTCGCTGCCGGGAGGAAGGTCACCCCGTAATTCGCCTCGGTGAAGTTGGCTTCGTCGCTGACCACCGGAAGCTGGGTATCGGCGAAGAAGGACAGCCAGGGCGTCGGGCGGAAGAATAGCTCGTTGAAGAGGTTGCCAGCGGAGCGGTCGAATTCCGGATCATCGAAGAACACGTCCACATACGTGTTCAGACCTGCCCAGTTGTAGGTCTGCGTGGCGGACTCGTTGGCCTTGCGGAACTGCTTCTCATCGCTGTCCGAATAAGAGGTGTAGTCGCGGCGGGTCTGCAACAGGTTGCGCACACCGACGCGGGCGATGCTCCAGTTGTTGAAGCTGTCGATACCGCTGTAGAGCGGGACATCCAGCGGACGCGGACGCGTGGTAGGCACATCGCGGTCGATGGCGGGCAGGCCTTCGATCGGATCGGCGTTCAGGTAAGAATAATTCAGGTAAGGCTGCACGGTGTGCTTCAGGCCGTCCAGACCCAGCGTAGCGTTCTGCACGTCATCCCAGGTCTTGGACAGTTTAAAAGACGCGTCCAGGCCAGCATGAACCAGGGGACGGCTATCGCTGTCCAGGCCCTCGGAGCCACCGTCGATGCTGGAGTAGTGCTGGTAGCCGACTCCGAAACGAGGCACCAGGGTCAGCCAACCAAAGGCGGTCTTGGGATACAGCACCTCATGGTAGGTGTGGAAGCGGGTGAAACCAGCGTCCGAAAGCTGGCCGTTGAGCACTTCCAGCGCCTGCTCCACTTCTGTCAGGCCCAGCAGCGTCTCAGGCTCCAGACCGAGCGCGCGACGGTAGCCCGATTGCTGAAGCAGGTCGGTCAGGCCGCCGCTCTTCAGATACTCCTCGCCCTGGTCGATCAGGAACTGCTTGTTCGCCTTGTCGGTGCTGCCGAGGTGCTCTTCCAGAATGCCGACGCTGCTATTGCCTTGGTAGAACAAGCCGTTCCAGATAGGCTGGCGGGTGATGTCGATGGACAGCTCAGGAAGCCGCGTGTCGTTTTGATAGAAGTCATTCAGCTCAAACTTCGCCATCAGCGTGGCCACATAGCGCGGATCGGCGTGCACCAATGAAATCTGGTTATCCGGCTCGCGGTCCGAGCGGTATTCGTTCATGAAGAAGTCTTCATAAAAAAACTCGTCGGAGATCTTGTTCAGGTCGAAGTCCAGATACCACGTGCGCTCAGCCGGGCCGGTGATGTAGATGCGGTGCTGGAAGTTGATGCGATAACGCTGGTCGTCGATGTCCACCGGGCGCACCTGATTGGCATGGTTCAGGGTTGGGTCGCTGTCGGCGGCGTAATAGAACTTGAGGCGGCCCCAGTTCTTGTTGTCCTTCTGCTTGAGAGAAATGAAGTCTGCACCGACGGCTGCGCCGCGGCTGCTGCGCAGGTCCAGTTTGTATTGCGCCAGGGTGTGGTCGCCGTGAATGATGCCATACTGGTTCAGCAAATAAGCACCCCAGTTGGAGCTGTAGCCGGGGGTGAACTTGTAGCCCAGCTCATCGTCCAGCGGCTGCGACAGGTAAGGCAGCCAGAACACCGGCGTGTTTCCGGCCAGCACGGTCACGTTCTTCATCACCACGCGGTCATTCGGGTAGATCGTGATTTTCTTGGCGCGGATGCGGTAGTTTGGATCGGCGAGGTCGTGCGTGGTGAAATACGAGTTCTGGCCGTCGATGCGCTCGACATACTTGGTTTCCGTCTCCAGATCATCCAGCGTGTAGAACAGCGTGCCTTCGCCATGAGCCATGGCGCTGCGCACCGCGCTGCCGTGGATCTTGTTGGTCTTGAGGTTGTAAGTGATGTTTTCGCCTTTGTAGATGACGCCAGCCTTCACAATCGTCACATCCTGCTTCGCGATCACATCGCCGCTGTTGGAATTGTAATCCGCCTGTCCGGCGCGGATTTCCGTGTCGCCATACTTGATGTGCACATCGCCTTTGGCAGTGGCAATTCCGGTTTCCGGATCAAAGCTCGTTTCGAGGCCTTCGATGTTGATATTGGACGCAACGGCATTGAGCAGGCTGTCGGTCGCATTCTCTGTGGGTGCCTCCTGCGCGAGAGCCAGCATGGGCAGACTAAAAAGAAGGGCGGAGAGTCGGGCGAATCTCATAATCCGTTGTCAGGGAGTGGTTGGGGAAAGTCGGAAACGGCGGTTGGGAACATCCCAAGCCTATGAAATAGGCGACGGCAGCGGCAGTGACAAGGAAAAGAAAAGCGAAATGTCGGCCCTCTCAGATGTCGTTTTGATGTTCCCGCCATGAAACGCCGCCATTTCCTCGCTCAATCCGCTGTTGCAGCGTCCGTCCTCGGCTTCCCAGCCATCACCCGCAGCCAGTCGCCGAACTCCCTGCTCCAGGTGGCCAGCATCGGCGTCGCCCGCATGGGGGGCAGCACCATGCGCAGTGTGGCCAGCCACCCCAAAGTGAAGATCGTGGCTCTCTGTGATGTCGATGCCGCGCATCTCCGCGAGGCCGCCACCGGCCAAGGCTCGGCCCGCGCGGGCGGCATCGGCTTCCCCGATGCCAGCCAGCACCGCGACTGGCGCGATTTGCTCGCCAGCCACGCCGACAAGTTCGACGCCGTCACCATCGGCACGCCGGACCACATGCACGCCCCGATGGCTGTGACCGCGCTGCGCGCCGGAAAGCATGTCTACCTGCAAAAGCCCATGGCCCCCACCATCCACGAGTGCCGGGTCATTGCCGCCGAGGCGGCCAAAGCGGGCAAGGTCACCCAGCTCGGCAACCAGGGCCGCTCCACCATCGAAGGCCGCATGATGGTCGAGCTGCTGCGCAGCCACGCCGTGGGCAAAATCAAAGAAGTCATCTTCTGGGAGAACAAAAAGCTCAACTGGTGGCCCAAGAATACCGTGCTGCGCCCTCAAGGCGACCCCATCCCCACAGGCCTCGACTGGGACCTCTGGCTGGGCGTCCGTGAGCCGCGCCCCTACTTGGCCGACACCTATCATCCGCAAAACTGGCGCGCCTGGTTCGACTTCGGCGTCGGTGAAATGGGCGACATGGGCTGCCACCACTTTGATAGCACGTTCGACGGCTTGCAGCTTTCATCGCCCGTGAGCGTGAAACAAACCACGCCTGGCAGCAGCGGTCCGCTGTGGGCCGACAAGCGCCGCGTCGAAATGCACTTCGCTGGCACCGCCCACACCGCAGGCGATACCTTGAAGCTCACCTGGCTTGACGGCGGCATCGACCCCGACCCGGCCGTCATCCAAATGCCCGCCGCCTTCAAGAAGCTCCCGCCCTCCGGCGGGTTCTGGATTGGCGAGCGCGGCACCATCTTCAAACCCTACGGCGCACGGCCCTACCTGCTCCCTGAGAAAGACTTCCCCGCCAGCCAGTATCCCAGCGGCTTCGCCAAGCAGGACCACTACCACGACTGGGTCGATGCCATCCTCGCAGGCCGCCCATCCTGCGCCGACTTCGCCCACGGTGCCGCGCTGACCGAAACTGTCCTCATCGGCACCCTCGCCGACCGTTTTCCACAGCAGACCCTGGAGTGGGACAACGCCGCCATGAAGGTGAAGAACCTACCCGCCGCCGATGCCTTGATCCAGCGCGCCTACCGCGACGGTTGGCAGGTGCCTGGACTTGGCTGATCGCGAGACCATTCACAGATTTCCGGTCCGCGATTCATCTTGTGGGCGTAAGGGGGAGTGACAGAGTGAGACAAATTTGTCTGCGCTCCCAATCAACCTTGTCTGCTTATGCCTGCCCAGCCCCCTTCCCTTCCCCAATTCCGCCCAGTTCGCATTGAATTGGAACTGCGCAAGATTCTCCTTGGCGTTCTGGCGCTGATCATCGCCATCGGCCTGTTCTCTGGCTTCTACACGGTGCCGGTGGACTCGGTCGCTGTGGTGCAGCGCTTCGGCGCCTACCTGACCACCACGGAGCCCGGATTGCATTTCAAGATGCCCTTCGGTGTGGACAGCGCGGAAATCGTGCCGGTGCGTCGGCAGTTGAAGCTGGAGTTTGGCTTCAGCACCGCCGGTGCCACCAACCGCTACCAGTTCACCAGCGAAGCGGAGGACGAACGCTCCATGGTCACGGGCGATTTGAATGCCGCGAATGTCGAGTGGGTCGTCCAGTATGGCATTGAGGACGCCAAGAACTACCTGTTCAATTTCAACGCCCCGGAGGACACGTTGCGCGACATCAGCGAAAGCGTCGTGCGCGAGATCGTGGGCGACCGCACCATTGACGAAGTGCTCACTGCCGGCCGAGAAGCCATGGGCGTGGAGGCCAAGAGTCGGCTGGAAACCATCATCACCAACCTGGGCCTCGGTTTCCGCATCGAAGGCGTGCAGCTGATCGACGTGTCGCCGCCACGTGAGGTGCGCGCCAGCTTCGACGAGGTCAACTCCGCCAAGCAGGAGCGCGAGCAGACCGTCAACGTGGCCCGCCGCGAGTTCAACGCGCAGGTGCCGCAGGCCGAAGGCGAAGCGGAGAAGAAAATCAGCATCGCCGAAGGCTACGCGACCAAGCGCCTCAACGAGGCGGAAGGGGACACCGGCCGCTTCAACGCCTTGCTGGCCGAGTATTCCAAGGCACCCGACGTCACGCGCCGCCGCTTGTATCTGGAGACGATGAACGAGATCCTGCCCACGTTGCAGAACAAGGTCATCCTGGATGACAAGGCCAGCAACGTGCTGCCCTTCCTGCCGCTTCAGCAAGCCCGCCCCGCGCCCGCCGCCCAGCAGTAACCCCTTGCCCCTTTTTCTCTTCAGATGAAAGCCATCGCCACCACCTTCGGCATCTTTGCCCTCATCCTCGTGCTCATCGTTTTGAACGCGTCTCTCTACACCGTGGACATGCGGGAGCAGGTGATCATCACCCAGTTCTCCCAGGTCATCGGCAAGCCCATCACCGAGCCCGGCCTGCACTGGAAGACGCCCTTCATTCAGAAGGTCAACCGCTTCCCCAAGCAGGTGCTGGAATGGGACGGCCCGGTGGCCACCATGACCACGGGGGAGAAGCTCTTTATCGAGGTCGATTGCTTTGCCCGCTGGCGCATCAGCGACCCGCTGGTGTTCTTCCAAAAACTGACGGACCTGCGCACCGCTCAGTCGCGCCTGGATACCTTCATCGGTGGTGCCACGCGCGACGTGGTCGCCGCGCATGACTTCATCGAGATGGTCCGCAGCACCAAGGACCGCAAGCCGGTCATCGATCCCAGCATCGCCGCCGACCGCACGGGTTCTACCATCGGCACGTTGCCCGCGATCAAGATCGGGCGAGAGAAAATGGAACGCCTGATCTTGGAGAAAGCCAAGCCCACGGTTGTCAGCCTTGGCGTCGAGCTGCTGGACGTGCGCTTCAAGCGCATCAACCTGACCTCTGGCATCAGCGCCTCCACTTATCAGCGCATGATCTCCGAGCGCGAGCAGATCGCCGAGCGCTACCGTTCTGAAGGCAAAGGCGAGGCCGCCAAGATTCTGGGCAACCGTGATCGTGAGCTGAACCGCATCGAATCCGAAGCCTACAAGAAGATTCAGGAGATCGAGGGCGCTGCCGACGCCAAGGCCACCGAACTCTACGCCAAGGCCTACAACCAGACACCGGAAGCCGCCGAGCTGTTCGAGTTCCTCAAGAGCATGGACACGCTGAAGAAAACCATCACGCCGGACACCACGGCTGTCTTCACCACCGATGGCGACTTGATGGGCTATCTGAAGAGCGCCAATCCCCGCAAGAAGGATGACGGCCTGGGCTCGCTCAAAGGCATCCCCGGTCTGCCCTCGCTGCTGGAGGTGAAGTGATGGCCATGCCAAGCCCTCTCCCGCGATCGGGCGAGGGGAAGGGTTGAGGGCCGTGCATTCGATCGGCATTCAGCGATAGAAGAAGGGCCCTCACTCTGACTAGACAGTGTGAAAACCATCGGCTGTCTCCTCGCTCTGCTCACGCTGCCCCTGCACGCGGACGACTTGCCATGGCCAGGCGATCCCGACCTGCCGCAGCCTTTTGACGCTGCCGCGCTTGCCACCGTGGTTAGCCGCCCGCCCTTCACCCGCATCGTGGCATTTGAAGACACCTACCTGCTCACTGGTGTGGCTTATGTCGATGGCAAGCCCTTGGCCACGCTGCTGAACAAGGAGACCAAGCAGCGCTTCGTCATCAGCGAGGAACCCAACGCCCAGGGCTGGAAACTGCTCAGCGCCGTGCCCACCAGCGACCCGAAACAGGCGCGGATCACGCTGCAAGTCGATGGCGAAGCGTTTGCTCTGGCCTACCAGGAGATCGTTCCCCCGACCGCCAACAGCCGAGACGGTGACCGGCGTCGGGAAGTGACGCCGGTGGACATTCACCGCCTGAGCGAGGCGGAATACACCCGCAAGGACGAGAACGGCAAACTCTACGTGCGAGGCTCCGTTTACCTGCCCACCGCCGACCGCGATTACTACTACAACAAGATGCCTGACGCGGCCCGCGACAAGTTCCGCGAGATCATCCGCAACGAGCGCGACCGCCTGTTCAAATACACGCCCGACCAGCGCGCAAGCTATGTGAAGAAGGTCTTCGACAAGGTGAACGCCGAGAGCCGGTAGCGCTGAGAGCAGCTTCAAGCAGCACTCGAAGCGACTTTTCCATGCAAAGCATTGCAGCTTGGTGAATGAGTGGCCCATGATCCGTGCTCTCTGCCTCGCGCTCAGCCTTCTCGTGCTGCACAGCCACGCTGCCACTCTCCCCTTTGCAACGGTCTTCAAAGGCCAGGAAAAGTTCGACAGCATCGTCCTGAAGACCAAGCCCCTTGCCGCGCAGCTGCGGGCCATGCCCATCGGCGAACGCACGGCGTGGTTTGGACAGTTGCTGGTCGGCACGCCTTACAAAGGCCACACGCTGGAGATCCACGACCGCATCGAAGCCGCTTCCGTCAACCTCAACGGCCTGGACTGCTGGACCTTCTTCGAAACCGCGCTCGCCTTCGCCCGCATGTGCGAGCAGCCAGTCGAGAACTGGACGCCGCAAACGCTACTGCGCTACATCGAGCTGGACCGCTACTGGGGCGGCGAGTGTGATGGCACTTATCTGTCACGCCTGCACTACCTGGAGGACTGGTCGAAGGACAACGAGAAGCGCGGCCTAGTGGATGATCTGACACGGCGGCTCGGCGCGTTGAATGTGACCAACGCCGCGCGCGAGATGACCATCAACTGGAAGGGCTACCGTTACATGGTCAGCAGCGCCGACAACCGCGCTGGCATTTCCAAGCTAGAAGCCCGCCTGCGCGAGACGCCGCTGCCGATGATCCCGAAGTCGCGCGTGCCTGCCATTGAGCCCAAGTTGCAGAGCGGGGACATTATCAGCATTGTCAGCAAAGACGGAACCGCCTACGGCACCTCGCATGTCGGTCTGGCCCTGCGCAAGAACGGCGTGCTGCATTTCATGCACGCCAGCGCGCCGCGCAACTACGGCAAGGTGGTGATCGACAGCCGGTTGAGCGACTACCTGAACCGCTACAAGTCACATGCGGGGATCATGGTGACGCGGCCGCTGCGCTGATCGTCCTGGTTCTGCCGCCAGACCATGCCTTTCGGCTTGGCAGCACGGCTCGCAGCCGTCACGCTCAGACATTGCATGAACGAGGACATGGCCAGCCCCCTGCCCTACACCGACACCAAACCTGTCGGGGCTGCGGATTTCTACTTCGCCTTCAATGCCACCTTTCGCTTCATTGAGCGCAAGCTCGGCAAAGAAGGCCTGCGCCGATACTGGCGCGATCTCGGCACCCGTTATTACGCCCCGGTCACAGCCCGCTGGCAGAAAGGCGGACTCACCGCCGTGGCGGACTATTGGCGTGCCTTTCTCAAAGCGGAGCCTGGGGCCGAGGTGGAAATTGAACAAGCCAAGGACGAAGTCGTGCTTCAGGTGAAAACCTGCCCGATTATCAAGCATTTGCGCGACAACCAGCGTGCCATCATGCCAAACTTCTGCGAGCACTGTTATCATGTCAGCGAAGCAATGGCAGCTCCTGCGGGGCTATGCGTCCGTATCCAAGGTGGCAACGGCCGTTGCACCCAGCGCTTCAGCACGCATCCTCTGCCGCCGCAGGACTTCAACACCATCACCCGCTGCGCATGATCGGCTGCCACGACTTCTGCGGCCACTACGAGTGGACCTTTGAATGGCTGCGCCAGCAGGGCGGCCATCCGCTTGTTCTGGATTACTGGGAGCAGGCGATCTACGGCGAATCGCAGACCCACGCGACCCGGCTGATCCTCGGCAAGGGCTTCGAGGGCATGAAGGAATACTGGGGCCACACGCTGGAGCATGAAGCCGCTGGCTATCAAGCCACGGAGGCCCCCGGCGTGTATCGGATCGACATGCATGAATGCCCGTCGAAGGGTTTCCTGATCAAGAACGGCCTGGTGCAATACACGGACTATTGCGACCACTGCATGGGCTGGATCGGACCGCTCATGCGCGATGCCGGGTTCGTCATTGATCATGAGCACAACCACGCCGGGCAGTGCTGGTGGGAAATGCGCCGCGCAGACGATTCATCCTTGGTGGGTGCCCCAGGTCAGGTCAGCGGCGACGCGGACGTGCGCTTGCGGCCGGACTGGCAAACGGGTCATACCGACCGCTATCAACGGGCCACCCATCCCGACCACAAGACGCCGTAGCAAAAAGCTGTGCCAATGCGCCCGGCTTGTGTATTCTCACGGTCTGTGATTGCGAATTATCCATTGAACCGAGCCTGCTGGCTGTCTCTGGCGGCGCTGGCATTGAGCGCCTGCAGCAGTGCCGACAAGACGGACTCTGATCAGCGCAGCAGCATGGAGTCCCGCCTGATGAAGGCCGACACCGGCAAGTATTTGTATGAAAAGGAGTTCAACACCGCAGGTGCAGGCAACCGTGGGGCCATGAAAAACTTTGGCTCCAAGACTTATCAGACCGGTGATTTCGGCGGGCAGAAGGATTACAAGACCGGGGCCTTTTCCCAGGCCGGCAAGATGAGCCGCATGGGTTCTCAGGACTCCCGCTTCGGCAGCCAGACCAACCGCATGTCGGACAGCACCTTCGCCACCAAGGACAGCAAGCTTGGCAGCACCCTGGCCCGCCAGGGAACGCAAGAGTTTCGCGACGCGGGCACCACCTACAAGACCGGCGACTTCGCTCCGGCTAGCAAGTCACTCAATGACAACAAGCGCATCTACCTGGACACCAGCGGCGCGGCAGAGACGCCCAGCGCCAACTCCTACAGCGAGGACCAAGTCAAACGCCTGCTCGGCCGATAATCACCAGCCATGAGCGAAGCCGCTTTTGTGCCGGAGAACTATTTCCGGGAGTTGAGGAAGGGAGAAGTGTTTGAGGATGCCTCGCGTCCCTTGGAGATCGATCTGGGCTGCGGCGACGGCACCTTTCTGCTCGCGATGGCCGCGCAGCACCCGGAGCGACATTTTCTCGGGGTCGAGCGCATGCTAGGACGCTATGACAAGGTGGCCCGAAAGATTACCCAGGCAGGACTTCGCAACGTCCGCGTGCTGCGCCTGGAAAGCAGCTACACTGTCGGTTGGCTGCTGCCCTCCGCCAGCGTGTCGCGCCTGCACCTGCTGTGCCCGGACCCCTGGCCCAAAAAGAAGCACCACCGCCGCCGCTTGGTGGTAGGCGAGGAATTTCAACACGGCCTCCAGCGCATCCTGGTGCCAGGGGGTGAGTTTTTGCTCAAGACCGACGACGCCGACTACTTCGCCGCCGCCATCGAGCAGTTCGATGCTCTGACCGCGTTTCAAAGGCTGGACTGGCCGGACGACGCCTTCTTTTATCCACAGACCGATTTTGAGGAGCAATGGCTGCGCGCGGGTCGCAGCATTCATCGCGCGCGCTGGCAGTTGAAGGCCTAACGCTTGCCCTGGTCAATCAGGCGGTCCATGCCTTCTGCAATGCGGAACACGGCTAGCAGGAATTCCAGGACCACCCGCGCGGCCAGCATGTAGATGAAGAAAGCCACCGGCCCGGTGATGAAGGTGAAGCAGCCATACACCACCCCCGTGGTAAAGCCGCTGATCATCCACGCAAAGGTCGACAATCCCGCTCCCACCAAGCTCAGCACATAGAGCAGGCGCACCAGCCGGGGTGTGATGAAAGTCTTGAACGACAGGTCGGTCAGCACCTTGAACACGAGCCCCATCTCATACCACGCCCTGCTCAGCCAGGAGGACGGGGGCTCAGCAGGGGCATTCATGGGCGGTCACCTCGCGTCACTTGATGACCCGGTAGATCCAGGGGTAGCGGTAGAACTGGCCCTCGTTGACCTTGATTGCGGCCATCACGATCAGGACAATCGAAGTGATGCCCAACGCGATAAGCATGGGAATACCAATGCAGACGAAGGACAGAATGAAACCCACAATGCTGAGGACGGACACGTTGATCTGGAAGTTCAGCACCTCCTTGCCGTGAGCGTCCAGGTAGGGACTTTCGGCCTTCTTGACCAGCCAAAACACCAACGGGGCGATCACATTGCCGAATGGAATGCTGATCGACGTCAGGAGAAAACCCGCCAGCGGAATCAAATGCATCACCAGCCCCAGCGTTTTCTCATTGGCATCCTTGGGGGCGGGATCGCTGCCGGCCACAGGCGGGGCGGGAGCCGCAGCTTCAGCCGCTGGTGGCACTTCTGGCGGGACAACCTCCGGCTCCGGGGCTGCAGGCGGAACTTCGGGGGGCGTGGGCGGTGGAAGGTCACTCATGACGGCAAAACAAAATTCGTTGATCAGGATACGGATTTGTCGGATAGCCTGCAAGTTTCTCGCCAAACCATCCGGTTATTTCCGCTGTTGTAGGCAACCCAGATGCTTTTTGGCACGACTCTTGATACTGAAGAACTAGAGCCATCATTCCAATAGTTGCGATTTATTTAGCATATATTAAATTGTTTGCATGAAGACCTGCGCCTCCCTCATCATTGCGATTGCGACCAGCCTGCTGCTCAGCCAGTGCTCGTCGTCTCCGAAGGTCAAGGACGCCGATGTCGTGGTGAGCGTGGCGGATCAGAAGCTGGGCATCTACAAGTCGGGCCAGCTCGTGCAGACCTACAAGATTTCCACCTCCAAATTCGGCATTGGCGACCGCCCAGGCAGCAATTGCACGCCGCTCGGCAAGCATGAGGTCATCGCCAAAATCGGCCACGGTCTGCCCCCCGGCGCGGTGCTGAAAAGCCGCCAGTGGAATGGCGAGGTGCTCAAGCCCAACGCCCCTGGGCGCGACCCCATCGTTTCGCGCATCCTCTGGCTTGGCGGCAAGGAGTCCGTGAACCGCAACGCCTACCGCCGCTTCATCTACATTCACGGCACCACGGAAGAAAACCGCCTCGGCACCAAGGCCAGCTACGGCTGCGTGCGCATGGCCGCGAGGGATGTGATCCGCGTCTTTGAATCCGTGCCCGTGGGAGCCACGGTCGTGATCACGAAGAATGGTCTGCCACGCAGTGAGGCGGTGGACAAACCAACGCCATCCGTCGCCCCCATCCAGCCCGAAGCTCCCCTGCCCAAGGCTGTGCCGGTCACCATAGGCCCCAACGGTGCGATTCTGGCCAAGGACCAAAAGAAAGAGGGCGAGCCCATAGGCCCGCCCTCTGGTAAAAAACGCCTTGTGTTAAGCGTTCAAAGTTAAGCGCTGAAGGTTACAGCTCTTCACCCACGGCGTAACGCACGAAACGGGTCAGCTTGATGTCACCGCCCGATTTGATGTGGTCGTTGACGCTGATGTCAGGGTTCTTGATGAAGGCCTGATCCAGCAAGCAGGTCTCGGCGACGATCTTGTCGATCTTGCCGCTGACGATCTTGTCCACGATGTTCGCGGGCTTGTCCTTGACCTGCTCGGCGGCGATTTCGCGCTCACGAGCGATGAAGGCAGGGTCCACTTGGTCGCGGGAAAGGAAGCGCGGGCTGGAGGCGGCGATGTGCATGCACACGTCCTTCAGCACGCCACGGGCGGCGTCCGTGTCCGGCGCGGTTGCTTGCAGCAGCACGCCCACACGTCCACCCAGGTGGATGTAGGCCTGCAGCACAGAACCAGCGCTGTCCATCTTCTCCACGCGGCGAAGGACGATGTTCTCGCCCATCTCCGCGATCTTGCTCTTGATCAGGGTGGTGACTTCCTCGCCGTCGCTGGCCGCGCCAGCGGCCAGCTTCTGGGCCAGTTCGCTGACGAAAGCCTTGAAGTTGTCGTTCTTGGCCACGAAGTCGGTTTCGCAGTTCACCTCGATCAGCACGCCGGCTGAGCCGCCCAGGAATGCGTGCACAACGCCTTCCTTGGTAGCGCGGTCGGCCTTGGAGCCGGCCTTGAGGATGCCTTTCTTGCGCAACAGGGTCTCGGCGGCTTCCAGGTCGCCCTGGGTTTCGGCCAGCGCCTTCTTGCAGTCCATCATGCCCGCGTTGGTTTTATCGCGGAGCGTGCGGACGAGTTCAGGAGTGATTTCAGCCATGATTCAGTGATTCGTGTGTGGGGATGATTAGCGCTTGGTGCTTTCAACCGCGACGATGATCGGGTCGATCAGCTTCTGCAGGATGATGCGGATCGAACGGATCGCGTCGTCGTTGGCGGCAATTGGGTATTCCACGGCGTCCGGGTTGGCATTGCTGTCGACCAGGGCAACGATGGGAATGCGCAGGCGGGTGGCCTCGGCCACGGCGATGTGCTCGCGCGCGGCGTCCACGATCACCACGGCGTCAGGCAGCTTTTCCATGCCGCGAACGCCCTTGAGGTTGCGCTCGAGCTTGTTCTTTTCGCGGTTCATCGCGGCCAGCTCCTTCTTGCCGATGGCCTTGAACTCGGGCTTCTTGTCGATGTTCTCTATGTAGTCCCAGCGAGCCACGCTCTTGCGAATGGTCTCGATGTTGGTGAGGGTGCCACCCAGCCAACGGTGGTTGACATAATACTGACCACAGGCCTCGGCGGCCTCGCGCACAGCTTCCTGAGCCTGGCGCTTGCAGCCCACAAAAAGGATGCGCTTGCCCTTGCGAGCCAGCTCCGCCAGGAATTCAGCGGCGACTTCGATCTGCTTGACCGTCTCGTTCAGGTTCAGAATGTGGATCTGGTTCCTGCTTTCGAGGATGAAGGGCTTCATTTTCGGGTTCCAACGCTTGGTCTGATGACCGAAGTGGACGCCGGCTTCGACGAGTTCTACGAGTGAGGATGACATGTATTTGTTCTTGGGTGCCAGCTTTCCGCACGCTGGTTCCAGTGAAGGAGAGCGCTCGACTTGCGTCGATCCGGTCGGACAGGCTTCGTTGAGGTTGACGTTGCGGCTGTGGCCACAACCCCCGGAAAAGGGGCCGCAAATCTAGGGTCGGAAGCCTGTTTGGCAAGTGGAGAAACGGTCACATGAAAACCGCCTCACTCCAGGCTCAATACAGCGGGTGGTTCGAAATCCGGGCAAACACCCACAGCACGATGGAGAACAAGGCCACGCCCACGGCCCAAACCCAGATCGTGGGCGACGGACCGGGAACCAACACGCTCAAAGCCGGCCACCAGGAGGCATAGTGCACGTTCACCACGTCCCCCGGCTGCGGCGTGCGCTCCACGTTCTCCGCATCGTCGGCATGGGCTTTCAGCACCCGCACGATGCCGGTGTCGCTGTTGTAGCTCACGCGGCTCCCAGTGCGCTCCACGCCGTCCACCTTGTAATCATAGCGCACCTTCAGCTCCCCCTGCGCGCCGTTCAGTCCGAAACTGCGCTCCCGCTCCGAGATAGCGATGACGCCCGGCGTGTGCGGCCAGGACTGGCTGTTGTATTGCAGGGCAACGATGCCCCCCGTCACCAGGAGGGCCAGCACGGCGGTGAGGCGCAGCAAAACGGCAGTCATGCCCAAGGGTTAGCGAACCTGCGCAAAAAAAGCAACGGTTTCAGATACGAAGAAGAGGATCGGCAAAAAGTCGTGGTTGCCAGCACCCGTCTTTATCAGCGACATTTCCACACATGCAGGCCGCCGCCGCCCCTTCTCCTCCCGCCATGCCCGCGACCGACGACGGTCGCGTGCCGAACGCGCCCCTGCCTGCGGCTTTGAACAATTTGATTCCGCACGGCCGCTATCTGGCCGAGGCCATCGTCGGTGCCGGAGGCATGGGCGTGGTCTACAAAGCCATCCAGCTCAGCCTGAACCGGCCCGTGGCCATCAAGCTCCTGCGCTGTGGCGACGGCGCGGGCTATGCCTTCGAGGACCGCTTCCGCCGCGAAGCCATGGCCATGGCGCAGCTCACCCACCCGAACATCGTCGCCATCTACGACTTCGACCGCATCTCGGGGGACTACCTGTTCTTCGTCATGGAATACATCGAGGGCACCGACCTCGCCGAGATCATGCGCACTGGCGGCATGACCCCACAGCTCGCCTTGCTGCTGCTGCCGCAGATCTGCCACGCGCTGGAGTATGCGCACTCGCGCGGCATCGTGCACCGCGACATCAAGCCCGCGAACATCATGGTCACTCGCCGTGGCGAAGTGAAGGTCACCGACTTCGGCTTGGCCAAGAAGTTCGACCAGTTCAACTCCTTCGTCACCCTGACGAACATGATCATGGGCACCCCGGAGTATGCCGCGCCCGAGCAAGTGGATGCGCATCGCGAGGTCGATCATCGCGCCGACATCTATGCCTTGGGCGTGATGATTTACCAAATGCTCACCGGACAACTGCCGCGCGGAGCCTGGCAGCCGCCCTCGCAGCGCCCGGGCGTGGACCCACGCATGGACGGCATCGTCATCAAGGCGATGATGCACGACCGCAACCAGCGCTACCAGTCCATCAACGAACTGCGCCACGCCGTGGAGGAGATCACCACCAAGCCCCTGCTTGCGAGCGGCAAGACCGTGCCCGCCGGGCCTGAGATGCGCCGTGGCACGCGCCCGCTTACCCGCCGGGTGCTGCTGCTGGAGGACGACCTGCTCGTGCGCGATGTGCTGCGCCGGAATCTCGAAGCCGCCGGCCTCTCTGTTACCGAGACCGGCGATGGCCGAGAAACCATCCGCGTTTATCAGGAAGCCATGCAACTCGGCCGCTACTTTGACATGGTCATCTTGGACCTCACCATTCCCGACGGCCTGGGCGGAGCCGACACCATGAAGCATCTGCGCCGCATGGACCCGCAAATCTGCGCCATCGTTTCTTCTGGCTATCGCGACGATCCGATCATGCAAAACCCGCCCGCCTTCGGCTTCGCAGGCAGCCTGCCCAAGCCCTACCACCGCGAGTCTCTGCTGCAGATCATCAACGGCGTGCTGGCGAACACACCGAAGCGGTAAACCTCACTCCACCGCGCCCACATCCAGCTCGACAAACCTCAGCAGTTCCTCCGTGCTCATGTCTGTGAGCATCTTCTCGGCACCGGCTTCACCGCCGAGCAACTCATCCGCGAGGTTCTGCTTACCTTCCATCAGACGATCCACGCGCTCCTCAATCGTGCCGGGCACGATGAACTTGTGCACCAGAACATTCTTCTTTTGGCCAATGCGGAAGGCCCGGTCCGTGGCCTGATTCTCCACCGCAGGATTCCACCAGCGATCAAAATGGATCACATGACTCGCCGCTGTCAGCGTCAGCCCCGTGCCGCCCGCCTTGACCGAGATCACAAAGAACGGCGGCCCATCGCTGGCCTGAAACTTCTCCACCAACTGCGCGCGCTGCTTCACCGGAGTGCTGCCATTCAGCATCAAACCAGGGCGACCAAACACTTGCGCGAGATGCTGCATCAGCGGCTCGCACATCTCGGCGAACTGCGTGAAGACCAGCACGCGCTCCTGCCGCTCGGCCAGCTCACTGCAAATCTCCGCCAGCCGCGCGAACTTGCCGCTGTCCTCCGGCTTGAACTGGCCGTCGCCGCTCCAGTGACTCGGGTGATTGCACACCTGCTTGAACTTGATCAGGAAGCTCAGCACCAGCCCGTTGCGTTGCAGCGGTGGCAGCGAGGGATCATCCAGCGTGCGCTTCAATTCCTGCACCAGCCGTGTATAGAGCGTGGCCTGCTTCTTCGTCAGCGCACACAGCGCCTTCACCTCCGTCTTGTCCGGCAGGTCTGCGATGATGCGCTTGTCCGTCTTCATGCGCCTCAACAAGTATGGCTGCACCAACTGCCGCAGCGGCGCGTAGCGATTGCCCAGGCGTTTGATTGTCTCCGCAAACGCCGCCGCTGAGCCCAACAGCCCAGGATTCAAGAAGTCGAACAAGCTCCACAAATCCCCCGGTCGATTCTCCACCGGCGTGCCCGTCAGCGCGATGCGCATCTGCGCCCGCAGCGTCTTCACCGTCTGCGTTTGCAGCGCCCCCGGGTTCTTGATCGCCTGCGCTTCATCCAGCACCACGACCTTCCATTCCTTCGCGAGCAGCGCCTTACTGCGCG
>Ga0164295_10001147_pt1 | contig 21969 bp, 25 predicted proteins | sample GEODES006metaG_FD_111798 | JGI IMG/M metagenome (GOLD analysis project Ga0164295, IMG submission 111798) | Oligotrophic lake water microbial communities from Sparkling Lake, Wisconsin, USA - GEODES006 metaG | ecosystem: Environmental > Aquatic > Freshwater > Lake | place: USA: Sparkling Lake... | reverse complement strand
GTTTCATTAGGAACTGGTATAGTAACAGAAGGATTACAAATGTCAAATGATTTTGACCCTAGTGGTAATGTAATAAATAGACTATTACTTTCACCTGCTATAAATGTAATGCTTCTAACCGAAGCAATAAATAATAACAACCCAACTTTTAAAATATCAGATACAACAAAATATGTATCTATTTCTTCAACTCTATTAGAGTTTTCAAATGGAATAAATATCCAAGACCTTAGCGGAAGTTCAATTACAAGTGCTGGAGGTGATATTACTTTACAAACTGGAAGTTTAGGTGTTTTATCTTTAAATTCAGGAGACAATACCCAAATAACTTGTGGTGAAAATTTTACAGTTTCAACTAATACTACAACTGGAACAATTCAATTTAATTCACCAACACCAACATATTTCAATCTTACAACTGCTAATACTGGGGACGGAACTATATATGCTAATTTAAATGGAAAAGTTAATTTATCTACTGCTTCTCTTAATCAAAATTATTCTTTATTAGTTGCTAATGCGAATACTGGAAATCAAAATATTTTAGGTAGTGGAAGTGATTTAAACTATAATCCATTTACGCAAACTTTAATAGTAAACAATATGAATGTTAGTGGTACTGAAACACAAACTGGAAGTATTACGACGAATGTATTGAGAACAGATATTATGTATCAACAAGTTTCATATTTAACTCATCATGTTCATACAATACCAAACTTTCAAGCATTATTAGCACTTGGCACATTTATTATGAGCACTTTTGATAGTGGTTCAACTATAGCAAATAGTGTTATAACTATTAATTTACCAGTAATACCAGCCATTTTATATGACGGTTATACTTTTCAATTAAGAAAGTTGAATGGAGGTGTTAATCAAACAACTTCAAATTGGGTGATTAATACTGCTCCAAATTCTATTATTATACCTAATGGTAATACTTTAAATTCTGGTTCAGGTGGTTCTAATACTACTTCTTCTCCTAATTCATTTACTCAACGATATATAATAGCAACTTACGCTGGTGTTGGATACTATGTTGGGTGTTCTACATAAATAACTCTGCTTCAAACAATATGACTTTACAAGCAGTAGTAGGATACAAATAACTATACATAATCAATTATTCAACAACAACAATATGTAATATTAGTAATAATAATAAAATATAATTATTATTATTATATATGTCTCAAGAATTAGACTTGGATATAAATAATTATGATTTAGATGATTTATTAAGATTATTTAACATTTCAAAGAATGTGAATGCCGAAGATTTAAAAAAAGCAAAAAGTAAAATGTTAAAAACCCATCCAGATAAATCGGGATTAGATCCGAAATTTTTTCATTTTTATTCACAAGCGTATAAAATATTATATGGAATATGGGAATTTAAACAAAAAGGAAATACTAAAACGACAGATTATGTTCCATTTGAATATACAAATAAAGGAGAAATATTAGATAACTGGTTCAAAGAAAATAAAACATTAAAAGAAAATAAAAATTCATTTAATGAATGGTTTAATGAACAATTTAATAACGCAAAAATTTATAGCGAAACCGAAAAAAAAGGATATGATGATTGGCTAAGAAGTAGAGAAAATGATGAAAACGTTGAAGTAAAGGATTTGAAAACAATGAATCGATATATTGATGAGAAAAAGAAACATTTACGAGAATTATCTTTGATTAATAAACAAGAAATCGAAGAGATATGGAATACAAATACAATATCTGCTTCTGATTTGTCGACAGATGCTCCAAATAATTATGATTCGAATTTGTTCTCTACTTTATGTTATCAAGATTTACAAAAAGCGCATACAGAAACGATTATTCCTATTACAAATGAAGATTATGAAATAAAACAAAAATTTAATAATGTAAATGAATATATTTCTTTCAGAAATACACAAGATATCTTACCCCACGATAATAGTGATTATCTAATAAATAAACAAACGAAAAAAGATGAAATGGCTATCCAAACAGCATATAATTTAGCAAAACAAACAGAAATGGCGAAAGAGAAAAGTGGTGTATTTTGGAAAAGTATACAATTACTAAATTAAAATATGTTGCAAATAATATTTTTATTATAATAAATATATTTATTATAATGACAAAGAACAATAACAAAAATGTTATGAATTATATATATATTATATTGATTGGATTAGTCATATTATATTTATGTCAAAGGTATCAAAAAAAGATGGATAGAGAAAATCTGGATGAAGATAATAATATGATTCAAAAATATTTATTATCTTCTTCAGAAGATTTTAGATTAAATAAATCGTCCAAACCAATTCTATGGATCTTTGTTCCTCATGCATATAATTCAAGAAATTGGTTATCATTTGGGTCTCGTTCTTCTGAAAATTTAAATCAACCTTATCTATATTTAACTGTAAAGTCGATTATAGATAAATGTGATAATTCATTTCATATTTGTATAATAGATGATTATTCGTTTTCCAAGTTGCTACCAAATTGGAAAATAAATATGGATAAAATGTCTTATCCTATGAAACAATATATTATAGATTTAGGTTTAACAAAATTATTATACATGTATGGTGGAATGAGAGTTCCTATTTCTTTTGTCTGTAATCGTGATTTAATTTCTCTATATTTTCAAGGAACCGAAACAGATACACCTTTTTTGTGTGAATTTGTAAACAGAAATGTCACTTCTACATATTTAGATTTTTATCCAAGTATTGAATTTATGGGAACAAATAAAGAAAATCCAGTCATTGGTGAATTGATAGAGTTTATGCAGATAACCATTTCACAAGATTATACAGACGAAATAAAATTTTTAGGAGAGTTTGATATATGGTGTGATAAGAAAAGAAAAGAGAATAAAATTAGATTAATAGACGGATCGTTGATAGGAACAAAAACAATAGATAACCAACAAATATTAATTGATAATTTATTATCAGAAGATTATATTAAAATTAATAAAAAAACATATGGAATTTATATACCAGAAAAAGAATTAATGTCGCGACATCATTATAATTGGTTTCTTCGAATGTCACCTCAACAAGTGTTGGAAGGAAATATGATTTTATCTAAATATATTTTATTAGCAAATGTTCCATATGGAAATATAAATGTAGTAGAGAAAATGAGAAATAAAAATAGAAATCGTTTGAGTGATTTTTTCAGAGAGAAATGGATTAGCTTTTGGCAAGTACCATCAGGAGCACCTGTTTGGGGAATGAAGCCGACATATTTGGGATATTATGTTCGTGGAGAAAAATATCCAGAAAATGTTCCTGGGCCTTGATAATGTAATCCTTAATATAAATACATTTTACTACATTTATAAAATGGATTTAGCTATCCAGCCTGAATTGTATACAGCAACTATTGATTCACACGGAAGTTATGTTGACTTTATACCTTCTTCTTTTCAGATGAAGAATGGAATTCGATGTATGTGTGGTTCAAGAAAAGATAAGATATATAATAATTCGAACGGGTTTATTACACATACAAAATCTCAACATCATAAAAGTTGGATAGAACATTTGAATAATAATAAAATGAATTATTACAAAGAGAATAGAGAAATGAAAGAATTGATTCGTAATCAGAAAATGATTATTGGAAATTACGAAAAAGAAATCCTTGCATTGAAAGCAGTGGTTGAACATTTAGAGAAGAAAAAGAAGAAAGAAGAGTTAGTTAGTTTTGATTTGTTGGATTTTTGATTTGTTGGATTTTGATTTGTTGGATTTTTGATTTGTTGGATTTTGATTTGTTGGATTTTTGATTTTTTTCTTTTCTTTTTTCTCTACTTTTGTATTTTTAAAGCAAATAGAAAATTTATTTTTCTTGTATAACAAAATAAATTGAAAAATACAAGAAGTAGATAAATAACCTATAAAATATATAAAAAAGTATAACCATTCATTTGGTACAATTTTATTAATATAATTAATAACTAATGCTGAAAATAAAACAGAAGATAAAAAGAAACGAATGAGTAATTTTTTATATCCAAATTCGATATTTTTGAATTGACTGATATCAAAAAAATACATTAAATACCATAATATAACATAAAAGAATAAAAAATAGATATGTTCGTGATTAAAAATAGATTCTACAAATTTATACATTTTAACAAATACATTATCACATAATAATAAATATAACGCTAATAAAAAAAACAAAACAACAACATTGAATTCAAATGGGTTATCGAATGCTTTGCGATCCATTATTATTTGTGGAAGTACAACGCCTGCTATAGAGAAAAAAACAATAGGATAATTTAATGTTACTGTAGTTAAAAATATATATTGAAACCCAATCAAAAAATGATTAATATATTCTTTTTCTTTTGATAAATAAAAATAATCAAATAAATTATTATCATTTAAGTCATCATAAATTTTCGCTAAAGAACCTAGCAAATATAATGTAATTAATAAAAATAATAATTTAAAATTCATAAATTATTATTTATTCATATAAGTAAATTAAGATTCATACGATATAATATCATAGATATTAAATTTTTTAATGGGTAATAATTCGAAAATCATATCCAAATTCATTTCTCTTAAAATATCGTTTTTCAATTCTATTAATTTTTCGTAAACTATATCGAAAATCTTATATTCATTTAATAACAAAACTATTTTCTTTTTTCCATCAATTGTTTTATCATTCATCATATCGATAATATTTATATCACCGATAATATTTATATCACAAATAGTAGAGAAAATAACTAATAAATAACTAATTTTCCCTTCTTCTAAATCTTGACAGAATCCTTTTATTTTCCAATATTCTGGGTCTGTTAGATTAATATAATCATCTCTGATTTGATAAAAAATAGAGAAAGTTGTTAATATTTTTTCTAATATTTCTTTATTTTTTATCATAACAATATTATTACTTTTATCTATTAAAACTTCTAATAACATTAAAAATCCATACCCAGTTTTATAAACAATCATTTTTGTATATTCGTCGATTGTTGGAATGACTTTATTATTTGTATAATAAATATCCATACCTTGTCCTTCATGAACATAATAAATATATTCTATCGATTTATTTACTATATGTTGCCTAAAATTATTAGTAATTACATTTAACATTTTAAATGCACAATAATATCCTGCGTTCAATGCTAATGGAATTCCATATTTAATATGAGAACACATTTCGTTACGTCTCAATAAACTATTATCTTCAATATCATCTATTACTAACGACGAGTTATGAATATTATTAATAATATCATTTATCAAGTCAATATCATCTTGTTTTACATTTAATAATTTACCTAATAATTCACAAATTATACAACGAATATTTTTTCCTTTTTGATTTTTATAATATGTAACGGGTTCTAATAATATAGCTTCCATTAAAAAATATTATTAATATTATTAATTAATAATAACGAATTATGTGTCATTTATATTTATATTTGTATAATATATATAATAATTTATATCATATGATGATCGATCATATTTAATTTCATTTTTATAAATTATTTTATTAAAATTGCAAATTTGACGCACAATTGTTAAGAAAGAATTATATGTAATTATTTTATCAATATATTTTCTCTTTGAAATATGGTAATAATCTCTAGATAAATCTAGAAAATTTTTTATATAATTATTATACGTACCTTTTTTATAAGAAATGTTATTGATGAGATAATAATCTTTAGTTTTAACGCATATTTTATCTAATAATTCAAATAAATATTCATTTGGTATTTTTTTTTTGAATATTTGAGTGGACATATTATTACAAAATATTATTTATATATAAAAAATTATCACACATATCATAATATAATGTCAACAATATTATTTGTAAATAATGACAACTCTATTTCATCTTCGTGAATATTATGAAAAATATTAATATATTTACATATAATTGATATGATTTGGTATTTTTCATCATCTTTTAATAGTTTTGTATGTTTAATAAATAAATAATAATTATCCAAAATATCCATTACAGAATATCCATTATCATATATAGATAATAAAATGTTAATAGCATCTTTCATTTGTTTATTTTTTATACATTCTGTATATTTTGTAAATGTAATAAAACTTATATTTGTACAAATATTGTTTGCTATTTCCAATGTAATTATTTTATTTAATAATTTAAATTTTTCCATATAATTGATTAATATTTTAGATGTATTGTTACAAATATTTAAAATAAAATCTTTTGCATCATTCTCAATTATTATTTCTTCTTTTTTGCAAATATTATCCATAATTTTTTCCAAATCAGTATATTTTATTGTATGAATACGAATTAAATAAAAACGCGATTGAATACTTTCGATTACTTTTAATAAATTATTACAAGAAGAAATAAAATGAACGTTATGAGAATATTTATCTATAAAATTTCTAAAAATTTGTTGGCTTTGTTCATTAATAATATCGATATCATCTAATAATAATATTTTTTTCTTATTTACAATAGAAGACCTTGTCTGACAAAATATTTTTACATCATTTCTGTAATAATTTATTCCTTGTTCTCTCAAATTATTAATTTCCAAAATGTTATTAGAATACTCTTGTATAGAAATGTCTTTATAATATTCTTTAACAATCGCATTTAAAATAGAGGTTTTTCCAGAACCAGGATTTCCAATAAATAATATGTTTAATTTATCTACATTAATTAATAATTTTAAAGTTGTTTTAAAATCATCAGACAATACAAAATCATCCAAATATCGGGGTTTATATTTATCTATAAATAAATTTTTTAAAGACATAAATATTAATTTAATTAATATTTATATAAAATTACATTAATTATATAATTATGTTTTCTCAAAATAACGAAGATTCACATTATGCAACATTAGGAATTGCTGAAACAGCATCTCCAGAAGAAATAAAAAAAGCATATCGTTCATTATCTTTAAAATATCACCCAGATAAGAATCCATCAGGACAAGAAATGTTTCAAAAAATAAGTTCTGCTTTCGAAGTTTTAGGTGACGCAGAAAAGAAAAAAGAATATGATTTTATGAAAAATCATAAAGGATTTCCTCCTGGTATGGAGGATATGGGAGATATTAATGATTTATTATCTAGTTTATTTGGTGGAATGCCTGGAGGAATTCGTGTTGCACATATGGGTATGCCTGGAATGGGGGGATTTTCAACTATGGGGGGGTTTCATAGTTTTAATCCTCCACATCAAGGAGCAAATATACACATGTTTAGAAATGGAATTCCTGTTCAACAAAAACCTCCTACTATTATACATAATTTAACAATCGAAATTAACCAAGTATTAAATGGAATTCAACTACCTATTGACATTGAACGGTGGATTATAGAAAATAATTTAAAAGTTCATGAAAAACAAACAATTTATATAGATATTCCAAAAGGAATTGATGATGGAGAAATAATTGTCTTGCAAAATCAAGGAAATGTAGTCGATGATAATTGTAAAGGAGATGTTAAAATTCATATCAAAGTAAATAATAATTCCATTTTTGAAAGAAGAGGATTGGATTTATATGTAGAAAAACAAATTTCTTTGAAAGAATCCTTGTGTGGCTTTTCTTTCGAATTAAAATATTTAAATGATAAAGTGTATACTATTAATAATCAAATCGGAAATATTATTCCTCCTGATTATAAAAAAGTGATTCCTGGAATGGGATTAAGTAGAGAAAAAGCCAAGGGCAATTTAATTATAAATTTTAAAATACAATTTCCTTCTTCTCTATCTCAAGAACAAATTGAAAAATTAAATGAGTTATTTTAGTGATATATAATATAGTATGTTTAGAACTGAATCACCGGATAGTAACACTAGGTATGATAAAATAAAAAAAGTTATTTTTTAAAGAGTGATGATATTACTGATGAAGATATAATTAAATATAAAGAAATTACGAATATGATTCGTAATGTTATAATATATGTCTATAGTCAATTAGAAGCTCGTTGTCCAGATTATTTTAAAACTAGTGATTCAACTAATAGTAATCGGACTAGTAATTTTAATCCAATAGTAAAAAAATACATTATTAATGAGAAATTTTTGGAAATATATTTAGGCGATAATGATTATAAATCATATAATAGACTAAAAGATAAACTTATAACGATTTCTAGCGAATATCGTGAACGTAGCTTTAATGAAAAATCATATAATCCGATTAAAATAAACAATTTAAAAAAAAGATACAAAATTATTCAAGAATTATCAAATGATAATTTTTTACATGATGGATACAAATCTACATTAAATGAAGATGATATTATAAAAATAAAAAATAAACTAGATGAAGAAAACCTAAATAAATATATTGACACTTTTATAAGAAAAATATGTGATAATATAGAAGCTACTACATTTTTTAATGGGTTTAATAATGATGATAAGGATAAAAAAGCAACTCAATTAATGGAGGAGTCATTTGGTGAATTTGAAAAACAAAAATCACACGACAAAGCAGCAGAAATAAAACCTTCAGTTGTAAATAATGAATTAACAAATGGTCCAACAAGCACAAGTGGTGGAAGGAAATCGAATAAAAGGATGAAATCGAATAAAAAGAGGAAATCGAATAAAAAGAGGAAATCGAATAAAAAGAGGAAAATTATTAGAAAACGATTATAATTATTTCATTATAGTTGTTATTTGTGAATTAAATCGATTATGTAGAGATAATAATTGTCTCAAATAAAATTGAAATAAATTGAAATAAATACATATTATATAAAAATATAATATGAATTCAAAAACGTTTGACGAAATTATTGCAAATAAAATATTACAAATAAATAATTATTATCCATATGCAGATAATTATGAATTTGCTATAATGGGTGCTCACAAATCCTGCTTAGAAAAAATAAAAAATAAAGGATATGATTACATAATAAATCATAAAAAAGAAATAAATGATTGTAATTCTAATTATTTACATTACAATTCACTTTCTTGGGAAGAATTATTAAAGATTCTAAAGTTATTGTAACATTTCCAATAGCAAAGCCATTCTCATATATACTCCATTCTCTACTTGTTTGAAATAAACAGCTCTATTATCATCATCTATTTCCGTAGATAATTCTTCTTGTCTTGGTAATGGATGCATAATAATTGCGTATTTATTTAAATATGTAATCGTTTTTTTATTCAAAGAAAAAAGTTTATATGAAACTATGTCTTGTATTCTTTCTTTTTGAATTCGAGTCATATAGAAAACATCTGTAAGACTCATTGCTTCTTCAACAGAATACCAAGTAATTTGTCTTATAAGTGGATAATTATTATGTACATAATTATATAAATCGATAGGAATTCCAAATCCTATTTCACCACAATAAATAAAGGTAATGTTTTTTTGAAGAATACATAATATTTTTATAAGAGAATGAATTGTTCTACTATTTTGTAAATCACCTGTAAATGTAATTGTAAATTTTTTATTAAATATATCGATATTAGAACGTTCTAATAATTCATCATAAATAGTAAATAGGTCTAACAGTGCTTGTGTTGGATGTTCTCCATTTCCATTTCCTGCATTAATTAATGGGATAGTAGAGACATTTGATGCTTTATAAATGGCTTCTATATCTGGGTGACGCAATACAATAATATCACCATAAGAGTTTAATGTGCGTATAGAGTCTTCAATAGATTCGCCTTTTTTATTGCTACTTGTTTCTCCATAAATAGGAATCACATTTCCTCCCAATTTAATCATTGCGTGATGAAAAGAAGCAGAAGTTCTGGTTGAAGGTTCGCAGAAGTAATTAATTAATGTTTTATTTTTTAGAGGCATTTCTCTACATTTTTTCATTTGATAAGTGGAACGAAATAATTTATGAATTGTTTCGATATTGAGTGTTGTTACTGATATTAATTTATTCATAATAATAAATTAATACAAATGTTTTTAAATATTATTGAATATACCAATTGAGAGGATAATTATTAGAACTACTTGCATATTTAGAAAACAATCCTAATGTAGTGATACATTGTCCGAAAGGTGCTGTATAAATGGGTTTAGTTGCGCGAAATAATGCGGCTCTTCTTGTGGCAACGCTATGTCCTCCTACACCGGAACCTGGAACATATTTATTCCAAACATTTTGTGGTTGATTACATATTAAACCTATGGAAGGATTCCATCGAGCCCCTACATTTTGATTTTTCTTATATAAAAACCCATCTTTTCCGAAATAAAAGTTACCATAAGTCATATATTATATTAAGAAATTTTTCTTGTAGGAATTTCACTAGAAACAATATAAATTGAATTCTCAGTAATGACAATATATTCTTGTCCGCTTTTGTAAAATTTTGCTACTGGTGAAGTATATTCTTCTTCATTCTTTACTAGTAACTTTTCACCACTCTCTCTCACACCAATTAACGACTTTTTATCTAACGAAGAAGTCCAATAATCCAACATAATAGGTTTATCTTCAACAACTGCCAATTTACACGCGTGCTTCATTGTAGGTTCACTAGGTAATCGATAATTAGCGGAAGATGTTCCTAATTGCGTGTTTTCAGTTGACATTATATTAGATAATTTTTATTGTCTTTATATTAATTTTTAAATATATAATATAATAAATATATATGTCTAAATTAGATAATAATTACTCGTTACATACCAATGAAAATTATTTAATAAATTTAGATAACAATATTACTGAAATATTAAATCATCATTTAAAAATTATAAATGAATTTATACATAATATTGTAGATAATAATATTACGAATCATAATAACAAATTATTAATTATTATTAAAGGAATCGAATCTTTGTTACATATTTATAATTATTTATTATATAATACAAATAATTCTTGTCTTTCTTTTTATCATACACAAAAAGCAATTTATATGTATATTGAATTTATCAAAGAAATTACGGATGAACAAAATAATCTATTAAATTTAAAAATAAACGATGCTGTTGTTTTTATTTATAAAAAAACCATTTTTGAAATCAAAAAAGAATTTACAAAAAATAAAGAAAATAAAATAATTGATTTATTAAATATCAATTCAAACATTATAAAATATGTATTTTCTTTTATCTATAATAAAAAAAGTAGAGAAGATTTTATAAATTATTTAAAAGAACTTATCAATATTTTAGAAAATATTTATTTATTAAATTTCAATAAAAATAATTTTTCTAATTTATTATTTTTTGTTGAAATATTGTATTCTGATTTTTTAAATATTTATACAATCGAACAATATATCGATTGTATCGAAAAATTTTCTAAAAAAATAAATAAAACAAACATAACTACAAAATATATGAAAGAAAAAATATATTTTTATAATAATACACCTATTCATAACTTAACACCAATCCAATTCATTCAAGTTTTTTTTTAAAATAATAATTATACATCAACAGTCAATACCTTTTTTCTTATCTTTTTCTTTTTGTCTTTATTTACTTTTATATCTTCCATAATCACTTTTTGATTGATATTATGAAATTCTGTTGACAACAAATTTTTTAGAAAATCATATATTTTATACAATACGTGTTCATCACACATTCCTACAATTAATATACTTCCAGTTCTAAAAACCATAAATGATACCTCAATTATATTATCATATAAATGTTTTTTTGTCTCAGGAATTTTACTTCCTGTTTGTATTTCTACATTTGGATTATAATAAAACTTTGATTGAATTCCAGGATAAGAACACGGATCATAAATACTTTGAATGTTATACTTATATTTAAATAATTGATGTAACTTTTCTCTATTAATATAAAATCCACAATTGAAATTTGAATTGATTAAAACTGTAATACTTTTTTGATTATAATCTAAATCACTAATAAATGGACTTAATACTTCAATAATTCTTACCAAGATTAATTCATATATATCATCATTTTGAACACCAGGAATTTCTATTTTTCCAGTATTAAATATTTTAATATGATATTCTTTAAATACACTATCTATTTTTATTCTCATAATCATAACAAAACAATTATAAAATGCGCTCTTTTTCTTGATTCGATAACTAATAATGTCTTTTTTAGATATTCCTACGCTAATTTTTCTTATATCTTTAAACTTAATTCGTCCAGTTGGATTTTGAATACTTGTAATAATTTGTTCATCAAAATATACCTCTTTTTTTAAATTTTCTTTTATGATATTTAATTCTTCTTCTTTCATTGAATTAAATTTCATTTGTTTTTTAATAATACCTTCATTTGGAATACAATACGGAATAATATGAATTCCCCAAAATATACGATTTAAATCAATTGGTTGGTTTAAATAAGCAATCTTCGATTTAGTAGAGATATATATGTCTGTTGCTATTGGTGTTTCACCATCATAAACTATTTTTTCAGGTTCATCTGTTACACATATTTCTTTTTCTTTAGTTAAATGATACCCAAAACAATTCGGAATCGAATCTTGATGATAGGTATCCATTTCTACCTCAGGTACATTTTGACTTGACAAAAAACTTTCCCATTCGTCGTCTATATTATCCATTTTTTGATCCATTTATATACCTTTGTGTAAATGTTTATATTCTTTAAGTTAAAGTTAAATTCAATTTTTTAGATAATTGAGTATAAACATAACCAATATAGTGATTATTATTGCAATTTTGATTATGCATTATATTTTCTACCACATCTAACAATTCTTTATTTATTTTTTCTTGTTTGATTCTAATTATATAATTTATTAAATATTTTATTATATTTTTATTATCAATATTATATTCTATACTTATTTTTCTTATAAATTCTATAAATTCAGACAAATTTTTATTTTGCTTTTGAACACTTTTTCCTTCCAATAAACCATTCTCACTTTCTGTTTTATTATTTATTATTTTCATATAAATATTTTCTAATGTTTCATTATTTATTATTTTATAATCTGAAGTAAATACATCTTGATTCGTTTGCATATAATTTATCATACTTCGTATATCCGATTTATATAATTGTTGAATGTATTTGATTATTTTATCATTAATATTTAGTTTCTCTACAAAAGCTATATGTTTTAGAAATACATGAATGTCGTCTTCCGGTAATTGATTAAATCTTAATTTTAAAAATTCATTTTGTAATCCATCATCTATCCTACTAATATAATTACAAATTAAACAAAATCTTACATATGGTGAATATTCTTGTAATAAATATTTTAATGCCTGTTGAGCATTTTTTGTCATATAATCAGCCTCGTCTAATATGATAAATTTCATTCCTTCATTAAATAAAGGTTTCGAATTTACAAATTGACTTATTTGATTTCTTATTATATCTACACCTCTATCTTCACTCGCATTATTTTGTATGATTAAACTTTTCGTTTTAAAATTATGCTTTTCTTGGTATTCATTTACCAAAGCAATCACACTCGACGTTTTTCCTACTCCTGGTGGACCATATATTAATAGATTAGGAAAATAACCTGTTTCTATTATATTATTCATTATTTCTTTATTAATTGGGTCTAATATAACATTCATTATTTTTGTTGGTCTCCATAATTCAACCCACGGAATACTCATAATTATTAATATTAATAATTTATAAATATTAATATTAATAAATTATATATGGAATCGCGAACAAGAAAAAGAAGAGGTAAATGGATTTGTAAAGGTATTCGTTCTGAATATAAAGATAAAGATGATAATATAATTCACGTAATGGATGATTGTCATTTTCAAAACGATTATGATATTACTGCTAATAAATTATCACTTTTAAATCAACGCATACGCTTTAGACCATCTGTAGGTTCTCCAAGAACAAAGACTCAACGTCGACATCAACCAGATCCATTATCACCAAGATATAATCGTCCATCACCTTCTCAATTACTAGAAAGAAAACACCAATTAAAACGTATTACAAAAAAATCAAAATCAAAAACAAAATCAAAACCAAAATATCGTGAAGAAATTGTAATTACACCCAAAGATAACGACAAAAAATGGTTATATGCAAATTATACTGGATTTATTAAGGATTATGATGGAAACGATGTATATGTTGTTATGTATAGTGAGATAAGAGATTAGATTATAAAATTGAATTTAAATTATAATATATATTTTCTCTACACTTTAAGAATGTCTGGATATCTTGAATTATTTATTGGACCCATGTTTTCTGGTAAAACCAGCAAGTTATTAGAAATATACAAACAAAACATATTTTGCAAGATACCTATAATAGTAATTAATCATTCATCAGACATAAGATATCATCAAACATTGTTGAGTACTCACGACAAAATAATGATACCTTGTATTCAGACAACCCATTTATTAAATATTTGGAATTATGATAATTTAGAAGATCCTATTGATGAAGAATTAATGAATATTCATTTTCAGTTTAGAGAAGCCAATGTGGTTTTAATTAATGAAGGTCAATTCTTTCCTGATTTAATTCAATGTGTAGAAGAGTTATTAAAAGAAAAGAAAAAGATTTATATTTGTGGATTAGATGGTGATTTTGAAAGAAAAAAGTTTGGTGCAATACTTGATTTAATTCCATTATGCGATAAAGTTACTAAAATGTCATCATTATGTGGAATTTGTAAAGATGGAACATTAGGAATATTTTCTCTACGTTTAACACAAGAAAAAGAACAATTCCTTATTGGAAGTGATAATTATATTCCTGTTTGTAGAGAATGTTATGAAAAACATTAATTTATTATTTCAATTATTTCAATTATTTCAATTACCTAATATTAATTTTTAATGATATTATATGAGTAGACATAGAAGTTCTTCAAAATCGCCACGAGGATCTCGAACGTCAAGAACTTCTTCAAGATCACCACGAGGATCTAGATCTTCAAGAGGATCTAAACGAGTATCAATTCGGTCTTCTGAGTTTTATACACCAGATGAGGAAGAACAGAAAACAGATGGTACTATAAAAAGTTTTGTAAAAATTATTCAAAATATACAATACAAAACAGATAAATTACACAAAACATTAAGAAAGAATTATATTCATCCTATTTTTAATTTTATTAATGATAATTCAATTGATGATGATATATTTAATTTAGATGTAATTATTACAGATGCTGATTGGGAAAAAGCGAAAAAAATGTTGACAAATGGTATAGAAAATAATGCGAATGTAGATATAAATATTTTTTCTAATACAATAAAAAAAATTATAAACTTAAAATTTGGTTTTAATATTATTAAAGAAGGATTAACTGGTCCAATTGTTCGATTAAACAATGAATTAACTAATAGTATTTCATTACCACAAAGATATGTGTATGATATCCCAATTTACATTATTATAGAAATTGGAAAAAATATTCATGCAAGTGTAATTATTCTCTACAAGAAAAAAGTGTATACTTTTGGATATGGATTTTCTTTTACAGATAAAAATTTTTACGCTCTACATAGAGGAGATGGAGCAATTTATACACAAGATTATTTATTTCAACCACAAGTTGCTGAATTTAAATATAGAGTGATAGATATAGGTGAATTAAATCAACATCATATTTCAAAGATAAACTCTATTCTACACGATGTACGTTTTATTAATAGTAAATTTATAGATATAAATCCAACTACGGTATATAATTCAACAAATATCTTGTCTGGAGAAAAAATACCAAGATATAGTACCATATCAAATAAATTAACAAAAACATTAAATTGTACAAGTTTTGTTAGATATATATTTGGAGATAGAGTTACGTGTGGTGTATTTATAGAAGAACCTTATTATTGTAAGAGAAAAAAGATGCCATATTATATTACTGAATCTCATATTAATACATTATCTGCATTATATTTGAAAGGAAATTATGATAATCTGAAGGGGTTTTTACGTAACTTGGAGTAATAATATCTAGAAATAGTTTAAAGAAAAAAGTAAAGTATTATAAAAATGACGAATAAAGAAAAAATTTCACGTAAAGAAGGTTCAACAGAAATTGTATGTAAGAAAAGAGGGAGAAAACCCAAAGGTGGAAAGATTATTAATCAGCAAAATGTTTCTGATTTAGATAAATCTCTAAAACCAAATGTTATTCTTCATTTAAAATGTTCTCTAAAAGATTTGAATTCAGTTGGTGATTACAATTCCAATTTTACTAATTCAAAAATTGACCCTTATAATAGTGATATGAACAAGAATGAATATAAATTTGACGATTTCGATTCAGAACAAAATATTATTTTGACAAATACAAATGAAAAACCATTAAATGTAGAGACAAAAGAAATATGGAAAAAAATAAAGATTCTGGAACATAATTTACATAATAACGTTTCTGATAAAAAATCGGCTTGCTTTTGGTGTACTTGTGATTTTGATAATCCTTCTATTTTTATTCCTAAATATCAAATCAAAGATACATATCACGTATATGGATGTTTTTGTAGTCCCGAGTGTTCCGTAGCTTACTTAATGGAAGAGAATATTGATTCTTCTATTAAATTCGAAAGATATTCTCTACTTAATAATATTTATTCAAAAATTTATGATTATACTAAAAATATTAAACCCGCACCTAATCCTCATTATATGTTGGATAAGTTTTATGGTAATTTATCCATCCAAGAATATAGAAATCTTCTAAAAAGTCATCGATTATATTTAATGATCGATAAACCATTAACAAGAATTTTACCTGAATATTATGAAGAAAATGATGATTTTATTATTAATCATAAAGTAATTCCTTCTAATAATATTCAAAATGTAAAAAGAGGGGCTATAAAACCCATTATGGATATTTAATAATCATTATTCAAAAATAATGATTATTATTAATCTACAAACAGTTATAATATGATTCTTATTTTCTTCCTTGATGTCTACCTCTTCGTCTAGAATACTTATTGCGTTATTTACATCCAATCATATTCTAGAATATAGTGATGTTTACATTATTATTCAAATTATATATATTTTTAAAATAAGGTGATAATAAAAGAGTACAATTCACACGATATTTTGCGTAAGAATGAACATCATAAATATACATTTTTTTAAATATTTTTGGATGAATTACAGTTCTCCATAATTTTGCATAATTTATATAAAATTCATTCAAATACTTTTTCTGTTCAGTTCCATATATTTTATTCTCTACTAATTGATGAATCAATGTTTGTTCCGCCAATTGAAAACCAGATATATCAGCAATATTTTCACCTAAAGTTAAATTTTCTCTTACCTTGATTTTATCGTGTTTTGCTGTTTCTAAATAATACGCTTTTATATTATTTTGTATTGTTTGATATTTTACATAATCTTCTGGTTTCCACCATTTATTATAATTTCCATCTTTATCATATAAACTTCCGTGATTATCAAACCCATGTGATATTTCGTGTCCAATAATAGTTCCAATTGAAGAAAGATTATAATATATCGATTTATGAGTATTCACAAAAGGTGGTTGTAAAATCCCATTTGGTATTACAATTTCATTCTTGTTACGATTGTAAAAAGCATTTACAGTATATGTATTAAAGTTGTGCCATCTATTCCATACATCTGTATCCAGTGTTTTTTTATAAAAATGTTCGATAAAATATTTATTTCTCCAAGAAAAATATTTCTCTACATTTTCAAAAATATTAGCAGAAAAAATAATATTTGGGTCAGCAATCCAATGTGGTTTTGTTCCTATATAAACTTTTAAATGACTACATTTATCTAACGCTTTTTGAATTGTAGATGAAGATAACCAATGATTATTTTTTAGGTTCTCTACAAATGTATTTAATAATTGTTTCATAATATATTTTGTTAATTGGATTTCTTTTTTATTTTCATAATGTTTGATATATAATTTATTCACAGTTGTATTCATTATATTTGAGACTAAACCAATTGCTCTTTCTTCTTTAGAATACACTTTTACATTTTTATCAATTTTTGAATAATTTTGAAAAATAGTAAATAATTTATTATGAAAATTACAAGACAATAATAATATATTATAAATATAATATACTAATAAATCTTTCCAATGTTTTTTCATCAAAATCATTGCTTGTTTTGTAAATTCTGGATTTTCGACAATAAACATATTTGGAACAGGTTTTAATCCAATTTGAATAGCCAAGTCATTAAAATGTAGAGAAATATTTTTGTCTGTATGATTATTAAAAACATTGTATGTTTTATCGATATTTCTATTTATTGAAGGCGGATAAACATATTTACACATTTCTTTTTGTATATCAATTATAAATTGTAAATTATATTCATGAGTTTCACCAAAAATACAAGAAAATAAATCATTTAATAATTTTTTGTATCTTTTCATAAATTCTCTACTATTTTTATCATTTTCAGTAAAATTATTTGGTTCGTTTATTGTAATAATTCCAGATTCTTGAATATATAAACTATATTTAGAACTATCCTTTTCATCATCACTTATATTTATAGATAACAATTGATAAATATTTTTTTCTCGTCCCCACGCTAATAATTTATATATTCCTTCATTAAAATCTAATTTGAATATTTCTCTTACTTGATTTATTAGTAAATAAATATAATTTGTAACAATTGAATTATCATTATGAATAAATGAATTAAATAAATTATTTATATTTTTATTATTATTGATAAGCTTATTCATAATCAGTTGTTTTAATTCCTTATCTATTTTATCACTTACAAGTTTAAAATTTGTAATGTATGGATTTTTTTTGGTTTGGTCTTGGTGTGAATTTATCCAATCATTATTTACATATTCATAAAAATTGTTTTGTGGATATACTTGTTTATTATTTTTTTTTGTTTTAGTCATATATAATAGATATATTTTATCAAGTTTTATATAAATTGTTGATTTCTTTTTCGAGTTTTTCATTTTGTTTTTTATTAAATTCTTTTACAGAAGAATCTAATTGATTACGTATTTGATAATAAATTTCTTGTTGTAATGATTTTTTTCTTAGAGATGATGGTTGTAGAGAAATACCCAAATATTCTTTTATAATATTATTTACATTATTATTTTGTAATTTCTCAATACATTCTTCTCTACTATAATTTGTTTGACGCATTATAATATCAATTTGTTCATCCATAATATACATAAGTATATTTTTAATAATATTTTACGAATATTATTAATATCGTTATATAATAATGATTTGTCTTCCTTCTTTATTTTATTTAATATTGTGTAGTATTCAAATTATATTGGATTTTATAAATGGTTTATATAATACTGCATTTATAAAAATAGTTGTAACTATTATAATTACATTTATCTTGAATCTGTTGTGTGAGTTAGATTTAGGATTTATATCTTGGATAATTGTTTTAATTCCATTTTTATTTATGACGTTGATAGTAAGTATTATTTTATATGTTACTGGATATGACATTATTACTGGTAAAAGTATTCAACCAATACAACAACAACCACAACAACCAAATATAAAAACTGATTTTACATCACCTCCAATCCCACCTAAATTCTTACCAGAAGTGAATGTTACACCAACGGATACAACTCCACCCATCGAAGAAAAAAATGCTTTTTTAATTGTATATAATCCTGCACAACAAGTAATTCCATCCATAACTGTTTCGAAATATAATTAATTTTAATATAAATAGAATTATATTTATAATAAAATGAATTTTATTATAAAGGGATTATTCTGTGGATTTACTATTGGATTGTCTTTTTTCTTTTTTTCTTCAAAGAGAGATTGGATAATGTCAAAGATTGCTTATGAAACAGTAATGTATTATAGTTATGTAGAGATAAATGTTAAAAAACAACTTAATTTAATATATAATATACCAGTTGTGAAAGATAGTATTTATAAATTTCAAATGTATATGTTTAATGAAGTTGAATTAATCAAAAGTAATTTTGTTTTCAAGACTTGTGGATTAAAAGATGTCATTACTTATAATCCAGAATATTTTGATTTTTTTATTTATACAGATTATTATACTTCAACTAAGATAGTAAGTAAAAATGTAAATCTTTCATTAAATATAGAGAAATGTGATTATCGATTTTATCTAATGAGTATTGAATTGAGAAATGTTTCGTTGATAGATGATGAAAAAACATTTATCATTCAAATAGATAATTATTATATGGTAGATAATATCATTAATAAGTATTTGATTTGTTACTTGATATATAAACAATACAATGTGTATTTAGATGCAGAAACAGTATCATATAAACTTGAAATAATGGATAATAATATGGAATATAAATCAATTACAGAAAAAGAAGATATTATTTTAAAGAAGGATAAATATATTATTAAAAATTATGAATCTTTGTTTAAAACGAATGATAAAGTTTCCAATCATATGAATTTTATAAATGATGATGATTTTGAAGTATTAAAGTATTAATTTATCAATATATTTAATATAAATATATTGATATTATAACAATATAGGATGTCGAATTATTTAAATCATCCAAGCATAAATAAATGGATATTATGGGCACATTTACCTCACGATATAGATTGGACAATTCATAGTTATAAAAATATATTTACTATTTCTTCAATAGAAGAAATGATAACGATTACGGAAACTATTCCAGATACGTTGGTCAAAAATTGTATGCTTTTTATTATGAAAGAAAATATAAAACCAGTATGGGAAGACCCATTGAACCGAAATGGCGGATGTTTTTCTTATAAAGTAGTAAATAAAAATGTATATGAAGTTTGGAGAGATTTAACTTATGCATTAATTGGTGAAACTATTAGTTCAAATGAATCATTTGTAGAATCTGTAACAGGGATTACAATTTCCCCGAAAAAGAATTTCTGTATAATAAAAATTTGGATGTCAAATTGTAAACATCAAAACGCAACAATGGTAAATCCAGAGATAAAAGGATTAATTTCTCAAGGATGTATATTTAGAAAACACGTTCCTGAATATTAATTAAGCTATTCGTAATGCTTGTAAATATGCGTTCACTATACAATCTGAATATGAATTGAAGGCTAATGATAATCTTACACCTTCTTCATTATATTGGTCTTTTTCTTCTGGAACTATATAATATCCAAATCCACTAAATGATGTTGACGAATCACCATAATAACGATTGGAATTTTCTTCTGTGTTAAATAAACCAAAACCACCACATAAAATATGTGAAGACCAATCACCATTTATATTTTTAAAATCAATTTCTCTAGATGTAGTGTTATCAACAACCCAATTACATCCTCTAAAAAGCATTTCCCGTTCTCCTGCTAAATTCATTTTTGCTGAAATCATCCAAATACTTCCGGGTACTGCATTATTTAATAAAATAGTTGTTAATACTGATGAATCTTGTTTTAAATGTATCAATGAACTACTTGATACATTAAACCCAACTTGATTAGGTTCATTAATTTTTACTGGTTCTGCTACAGATAATCTTAACATTTCTCTAACTGTTTCAATACAAACCTCGCCTTGTTCACCTCTTTCACCTCTTTCACCATTATTTCCATCACATCCTTGTTCTCCTCTTTCTCCTCTTTCTCCTTGTTCACCTCTTTCTCCTTTGTCTCCTTTTGAACCTTTTTCTCCTTTTTCACCAGTAGGTCCTTTTGAACCAGTCGGTCCTTGAAGTCCAATTGCTCCAGTAGGTCCTTGTATTCCTGTTGCACCAATTGGACCAGTAACTCCTCTTTCACCTTGTTCTCCTCTATCACCTTTGTCTCCCTTTTCACCTTTCGAACCTGTAGGCCCAATTGGACCAGTAACTCCTTGTTCACCTTTCGAACCTGTAGGTCCTTGTATTCCTGTTGGTCCAATTGGACCAGTAACTCCTTGTTCTCCTCTATCACCTTTGTCTCCCTTTTCACCTTTCGAACCTGTAGGTCCAATTG
>Ga0164295_10001145_pt1 | contig 21974 bp, 14 predicted proteins | sample GEODES006metaG_FD_111798 | JGI IMG/M metagenome (GOLD analysis project Ga0164295, IMG submission 111798) | Oligotrophic lake water microbial communities from Sparkling Lake, Wisconsin, USA - GEODES006 metaG | ecosystem: Environmental > Aquatic > Freshwater > Lake | place: USA: Sparkling Lake... | reverse complement strand
GTGGTCGGCAGGATCTGGTTGGTCGGCACGCCACCAGCCGGCATGTCGGCCACAATGGCGTCCACCATCAGCAGAACGTGATGGATAAACTGCTTCTGCAGGCTCTCCTCAGTTTGGGTCGCCATCTGGGCGACCGGCAGCTTCTCCAGCATGTCCCCGATCTTGGCCTGCTCCTTGGCGATCGTGGCCCGCAGTTCATCGGCCACAACACTCCCCTCTCCAATCATTCCTTCACGCAACTGCTTCGAGAGCGTGTCGACACGCGTTTCCGTCAGCTTGGGAAAATCTCGCTTCAGGTCGGCAGTCAGCTTGCCGGCGACTCTCGTCATCGCATCGTCGGCCCGTTGGCGCACCGTCTTCTCAATGTCCTCAGCAAACGTGGTGGCCTCTGAGGCAAGCCGGCTGCTCAGCTCCGGCAGGAGTTGCGTTCCCCTGGCAAGCGCCAGATTGCTGTATTCGGGAACCGCCTCCATCACTTCATCGGTGAGCTTTTTGCTCAAGGCCGGCCACTCGGCGTCGACCTTGCTCATCAGCGCCGTCTGGATCTTCTCGGGAGCCATCTTCTGCTGCACCGAACTCCAGAGCGAGGAGCCAAAATAGGCCGCCATTCCCAACAAAGTGAGCATTCCACCAAGGGTGAGCATGCGAGTGAGAAAATTGCTGCGGCCGGTATCGTCGAGTTGTGACTCGAGCATCCGGACCATGCGTTCCAACTCAGCTGGACCTACCGCAGTGGCTCTGCCCTGTGAGCCGCCCTGTGGCTGGGGGGATCGGGATGATTCATACGCAGATTGCATGGCACTTCTCCGTGATGGATGAATGAATAGAAGAGACCCTGGAAACGGATGTATCCCAGGCTTGCGTCAGGAGGCCATCTGGAGTCGGCCCGGTCACGAGTGAAAAAACTCACATCCACCGGGCATTCTTCAGCCCCCGCCCCTGACCCAAGCCAAGATACTACTCCGATCAACTTGGCGTTGGCAAGAAGGCCTGATCCCGCCCGCAGTGGCTCGCTGCGGGGGAGAGGGGGTGCCTTCGTCCGGTTCGCCGTGGCTGAGTCTGCCGGATGGATGTTGCCGTTTGATGAGAACAGGGAATGGAGTTTGCATGCGGCGCAGGCTCCCTGCGGGAATAGAGGGGCTGTCGCTCGGGTAGAGTCAGGGTCGCAACGGCCCACAAGGCCTTCCGCAGCCACCTCGTAAGCGGCTGGCGGCAGGGGTCCGGATTCGTTCTGCAAATAGAATGTAGACTCAGACGGCGGCGGGGCACTTGCAGTTTGGCGCGGTGCCGATGTTTGGGCCGATCGGGAGCAAGTCTGGTCGCCGGCGGGCCCTGCGCTGCGGCCTGCCCGCAGTTGGATGTAGGTTTCAGAAGCCCCCCTCAATAGCACCTCGAAATGGCACCCCAGTCGCAGACACCATCTCCCGCCGGCCAGCCGGCCCCAGCAGACCGTCGGCGGGGATCGTGGTGGCCAACGCTCATCTTGATCGCCTTGGCGAGCGGACTCGGCGGCATCCACCTCAACGACCCCGAGGTGTTGCCTCGGCTGGTCGCCCGACTGCTGCCCGCGGCGCCTGTCGCCAAGGCGGCGCCTCCCCGCATCGTGCCAGTGACGGCTCAGCGTGTACGACAGGAGGAGATGGAACTGTTTCTCAACGGACTCGGATCGGTCGTGGCATTCAACACCGTCACGATCCGCAGCCGCGTTGAGGGGGAGCTAGTGCGGGTGGCATTCTCCGAGGGGCAGGTCGTCAAACAGGGAGACCTGCTTGCCGAAATTGACCCCCGTCCCTACGAGGTGCAGCTGACACAGGCTGAGGGGCAATTGGCCCGCGATCAAGCGGCGCTCCAAGCCGCCAGCCTCGACCTGGCGCGTTACGAGGCACTCCACGCTCAGAAGCAGATCACGGGCCAGCAGATCGACTCCCAGCGGGCACTGGTGCGTCAGGCGGAAGCAGCGCTGCAGATCGATCGGGGCATCATCGACAACGTCAAGCTGCAGCTTTCCTACTGCAGGATCACCGCGCCGATCACCGGCCGGATTGGCCTGCGACTGGTCGATCCGGGCAACATCGTGCGTGGCAATGAACCCGCCGGCCTGGCTGTCATCGCCCAGCTGCAGCCGATCGGCGTGGTCTTCACGATCCCCCAGGACGAGATCGGACGGGTGCAGGAGGCGCTCGCCGCGGGTGGCACGATGGCCGTGGAGGCGTTTAACCGCGACTTCCACACGCAACTGGCGACCGGCACCCTCGCTGCGCTCGACAATCAGGTCGATGCTTCTACCGGCACGGTGAAGATCAAGGCTGTCTTCCCCAACGAGGACGGGATGCTGTTTCCCAACCAGTTTGTCAATGCCCGGCTGCTTGTGGAAACTCTGCGCGGGGCGCTGGTGGTGCCACTGTCGGCGGTCCAACGCGGCCCCGATTCGACATTCGTCTACGTCGTGCAGCCCGATTCGACAGTGGCGGTCCGGCCAGTGACAGTCGGCCCGTCGCAGGGGGACTCCGTCACGATCACCGCCGGTTTGGCTTTGGATGACCTCGTCGTCAGTGACGGAATCGATAAACTTTCCAATAAGGCGAAGGTCGCCGTGCGGGGGCCGGCAGCCACGCCACAGGGCCCGCTGCCGACAGTGGCAGGAACTCCTGTCAAGGAAGACGCCCGTGCCGCGGGGCCCTGAATCATGAACCTCTCCCGGCCATTCATCCTGCGGCCGGTCGCCACCAGCCTGCTGATGGTGGCTATCCTCCTTGCTGGCGCCGTGGCCTACCGCCAACTGCCGGTGTCGGCGCTGCCACAGGTCGACTATCCGACGATTCAGGTGGTGACGCTCTATCCCGGTGCCAGTCCGGAGGTGATGGCATCGAGTGTTACGGCGCCGCTGGAGCGACAGTTTGGCCAGGTGCCAGGCCTGGCACAGATGACATCCACCAGCTCCGGTGGCTGCTCGGTCGTCACGCTCCGCTTCAACCTTGATCTCAACATCGACGTCGCCACGCAGCAGGTGCAGGCTGCGATCAATTCGGCCTCAGCGTATCTCCCCCGCGATCTTCCCAATCCGCCGGTCTACAACAAAACCAATCCCGCCGATGCCCCCATCCTCACCCTCGCCCTCACCAGCGACACCCTCCCGCTGACGCGGGTGCAGGATGTGGCAGATACCAGACTGGCCCAGAAAATCTCACAGCTATCCGGCGTGGGGCTGGTGAGCATCTCCGGCGGCCAGAAACCGGCGATTCGGATTCAGGCCAATCCCACCACGCTCTCCAGTCTGGGGCTCAATCTGGAAGACCTCCGGCTGGCGCTGATGCAGGCGAGCGTGAATCAGGCCAAGGGCAGCTTCGACGGCAGCCGCCAGGCCTACACCATCAGCGCCAACGACCAGCTCCTCACCAGCGACCAATTCCGCGAGCTGATCATCGGCTACCGCAACGGCGCCCCCATCCTGCTGACGGATGTCGCCGAGGTGGTTGATGGGGCGGAGAATGTGCGGCAGGCGGCCTGGATGAACACCACGCCCGCGGTGATCGTCAATATCCAGCGTCAGCCCGGCGCCAATATTATCGCCGTCGTAGACAGCGTGAAGGCTCTCCTGCCGCAGTTGGAGGCAACGCTGCCGGCGGCAGTCCAGGTGCATGTTCTCACCGACCGCACGCTCACGATCCGCGAGAGCATCCGGGGGGTCCAGCACGAACTGCTGCTCACGATCGCACTGGTGGTCTTCATCATCTTCCTCTTTCTACGCAATCTCACCGCCACGATCATCCCCGGCATCGCAGTGCCGCTCTCGCTTGTCGGCACGTTCGCCGTGATGCATGCCCTCGGCTACAGTCTCAACAACCTCACGCTGATGGCCCTCACCATCTCCACCGGGTTTGTGGTTGATGACGCGATCGTGATGATCGAGAACATCGTGCGATACGTGGAGAAGGGGGAAGCGCCGCTGCAGGCGAGCTTGCGCGGGGCGAGTGAGATCGGCTTCACGATCGTGAGCCTGAGCCTGTCGCTGATTGCCGTGCTTATCCCGCTATTGTTCATGGGTGATATTGTGGGGCGACTGTTCCGCGAGTTCGCCGTTACCCTCAGCGTCACGATCATTGTGTCGGCAATTGTGTCGCTCACGCTCACGCCGATGATGTGCAGCCTGTTGCTCTCCTCCCGCAGCCTGCATCAGGAGGGCTGGCTGTACACCGCCAGCGAACGATTCTTCGACGCCTCCGCAAGGGCCTATGCGGCCTCGCTCGAATTGGTGCTGCGCCACCAGGGGCTCACGATGCTCACGGCGATTGCGACGCTCGTCGCCACGGTGCAACTCTACAGCCAGGTGCCCAAAGGCTTTTTTCCGGTTCAGGACACGGGCGTGATCATGGGCATCTCCGAGGCACCGCAGCGAATTTCGTTCGAGGCCATGCGCGAGCGACAGCAGGCGCTCAATCGGGCGATCCTGGAGGACCCCGCCGTTGAGAGCCTCTCCAGCTTTATCGGTATCGATGGCACCAACATCACCGCCAACAGCGGACGGATCCAGATCAATCTTGTCCCCCTGGAGGATCGCGGCATCTCTGCCCCGGATGTGATCCGGCGGCTCAGCCGGCGGCTGGCAGAAATCGAAGGCATTGGGCTGTTCATGCAACCGGTGCAGGATCTCTCGGTTGAAACCCGCGTCAGCCGCACGCAGTATCAATACACCCTGGAGTCGCCCGACGTTCGCGAACTGGAGGAATGGGCCCCGCAGCTGGTGGCAAGCCTGAAAGAACTGCCGGAGTTGGCCGATGTGGCCAGCGACCAGCAGGCGGAGGGGCTGCAGACGCGAGTGGTGATCGACCGCGACACCGCCTCCAGAATGGGCGTGACGCCGCAGATGATCGACGATGCCCTGTACGACGCCTTCGGCCAGCGGCAGATCTCGATTCTGTTCACACAGCTCAATCAATACAGGGTTGTGCTGGAGGTGATGCCGGAATTCCGCCACGCACCGCAGGACATGGCGCAGATGTATGTGCGCACCGGAGCCAGCCCCGCTGAGGACCGGTCGGCCGTCGAATCACAGGCAGGCGCAGGAGGGGTGCCGCTCGGAGGCCTGATGCGACTGGAGGAAGTGAAGGCTCCCCTCTCGATCAACCATCAGGGGCAGTTCCCGGTGGTCACTATATCGTTCAACCTGGCCCCGGGGACATCGCTCGGGGCTGCCGTCGAGGCGATGGAAGCGGCGCGTCTGGGGCTGGGAATGCCGGCGGGAATTCAAACCGGCTTTCAAGGAACCGCCGCCGCCTTCCAAGCGTCGCTGGCGAACCAGCCGCTCCTGATCCTGGCGGCCATCGTCACCGTCTACATCGTGTTGGGTGTGCTTTACGAAAGCACGATCCATCCAATCACGATTCTCTCCACGCTGCCCAGCGCCGGCGTGGGGGCGCTGTTGGCACTCCTGTATTACGGACTCGACCTGAGCGTGATCGCCCTGATCGGGATCATTCTCCTGATTGGCATTGTGAAGAAAAACGCCATCATGATGATCGATTTCGCGATGGACGCCCGGCGCAATGGTATCGACGGCCGGACGGTGGGCCCTGACGAGGCGATCCGGCAGGCCTGCCTGCTGCGGTTCCGACCGATCATGATGACGACGATGGCGGCGCTGTTGGGCGCGATGCCGCTGGCGCTTGGCACAGGCGTCGGCTCGGAATTGCGTCGCCCACTGGGAATCACCATCATCGGCGGACTGATCGTCAGCCAGATTCTCACGCTCTACACCACCCCCGTGATCTATCTCTGGTTCGATTCCCTGGAGCGGTTCTTCTGCGGTGCCGCTGGGCCGGGCGATGGACCGCTTCCTGCGGAGCCTGCATCCCTCCGCGCCGACGGAGAGCGCGTGCCATGAATCCCTCCGACTGGTTCATCCGTCGACCAGTAGGCACGTCACTGCTGGCCCTGGCGATCACGCTCGCAGGCGCCATCTGCTACCACCTCCTGCCGGTGTCGCCGCTGCCACAGGTGGAGTATCCAACGGTGAGCGTCAGCGCCGCGCTTCCGGGGGCCAGTCCCGAGACGATGGCCTCCGCCATCGCCACCCCGCTGGAGCGGCAGTTCGGGCTGATCGCTGGCATCACCGAAATGACCTCCTCCAGCACGCTCGGGCAGACCTCGATCTCCCTGCAGTTTGACCTCGGCCGCGACATCGACGCGGCCACCCGCGACGTGCAGGCGGCGGTGAACGCAGCCCGCGGCCGCCTGCCCGCCAACCTGCCCACCAATCCATCAGCGCGAAAGGTGAATGCAGCCGACTCCCCCATCATGATTCTGGCGCTGACATCCCCGCTCCACGACAGACCCCAGCTGCAGGATGCGGCCTCCACAATTGTCCAGCAGAAAATTTCGCAGGTGCCTGGAATCGGACAGGTCTTCGTCAGCGGCGGCTCCTCCCCGGCAGTGCGTGTCAGCCTCAATCCGATGATCCTTGAGCGGTTTGGCCTCGGTCTCGACGACGTGCGGCGGGCGCTGCAGACGGCCAATGCCAACCGCCCCAAGGGGAGCATTGACGACGGCGTCGATTCCCGTTCAATCGCCACCACCGACCAATTGTTCACGGCGGCCGAATATCGGCAGCTGGTGGTGGCGTTCCGCAACGAGGCGCCGGTGCGGCTGGGAGATGTCGCCACTGTCACCGACAGCGTCGAAGATGTGCGTGTGGCGGGGGTCTACAACGGCAAGCCGACGATTCTCGTGATCGTCTATCGGCAGCCAAATGCCAATATCATCCAGGCCGTCGACGATGTTCGAAAGCTCCTTCCGCAATTGCAGCAGCAGATCCCCGCCGCCATGCATCTGGAACTGGCGATGGATCGCACCGCCACCATCCGGGCCAGCATTGAGGACGTGCAGCAGACGCTCCTGCTTTCGGTGGGCCTGGTTGTGCTGGTGGTATTTCTCTTTCTGCGCGACTGGCGGGCCACGCTCATTCCCAGTGTTGTTGTACCGGTATCTCTGGTGAGCACGTTCGCCGTCATGCATGCCCTCGGCTACAGCCTCGATAATCTCTCGCTGATGGCGCTGACGATCGCCACCGGGTTTGTCGTCGACGACGCGATCGTGGTGCTGGAGAACGTGGCCCGCCATCGCGAGGCGGGAATGACGCCGATGGAAGCGGCCCGCTTGGGGAGCCGGGAGATCGCCTTCACCGTCTTCTCGATCAGCGTGTCGCTTGTGGCGGTTTTTATTCCGATCCTCCTGATGGGCGGCATTGTGGGAAGGCTGTTCCGCGAATTCGCCGTGACGCTTTCGGTAGCCATTGGCGTGTCGATGGTGGTATCGCTCACGCTCACGCCGATGATGTGCGCCAGACTGCTGCGGCCCGCCCACAAGGGGCCACGCGGCCCGCTCGATTTCTGCGTCGAGCGGGTGCTCTCCGGTGTGGGAACCGGGTATGAGCGGATGCTGCTGGCGGTGCTGCGTCACCCGAGGCTCACGATGGCGGTGAACCTCTCTACGATGGCTCTGACGGCGTATCTCTATGTGACTATTCCCAAGGGATTCTTTCCGCAGCAGGACACTGGCCGCCTCACGGGCACGCTCGATGCCGACCAGGACACTTCCTTTCAGGCGATGAGCCGGCTTCTGACGCAATTCTCACTCGCCATCGGCACCGATCCGGCTGTGGCGGGCGTGACCGGGTCGACCGGTGGACCCGCCGGCGGCAGCCCCAACACGGCCCGCATGTTTATCAGCCTCACCCCCCGGGCGGAGAGGGGCATGAGCGCCGATGCTGTCATTGGAAGATTGCGGGGAGCGCTCGCCCCACTCGCCGGCGCCACGATGATCATGCAGCCGGTGCAGGATCTGCGCATCGGTGCTCGACCGAGCAGCTCGCAGTATCAATACACGCTCCGCAGCGACACGCTCGAGGAGCTCAATGCTTGGGGCCCAAAGCTGCTGCGGGCGATGCGGGGTCTCCCGGAGCTGACCGACGTCCGCAGCGACCAGCAAAACCGGGGGCTGCAGGCGGGGATCACGATCGACCGCGACGCCGCCGCCCGGCTGGGAGTCACGCCACAGCAGATCGACGATGCCCTCTACGATGCCTTTGGGCAGCGACCGGTATCGCTCATGTACAAGTCGCGCAACCAATACCGGGTGGTGATGGGCTTGGACCAGGAATTCCTTCAAGGGCCCGATGCCCTGAAATTTCTCCATGTTCCGGGGCGGAACGGGACGCAGATTCCACTCGAATCACTCTGCACCCACGCCGCCAGCAATGCGCCGCTGATGGTCAATCACACCGCCCAATTCCCCTCCGCCACGGTGTCGTTCAACCTGGCCAGCGGAGTCGCGCTGGGACAGGCGGTGGAGGCGGTGGAACACGCCACGACTGAGATGGGGATGCCGGCCACTGTCCGCGGGAGCTTCTCGGGCACCGCCCAGCTGTTCCGGGCATCGCTGGTCGATCAGCCGCTCTTGATCCTGGCGGCGATCGTCACCGTCTACATCGTGCTGGGAATGCTGTACGAGAGCCTGATCCATCCGCTCACAATCATCTCCACGCTGCCCAGCGCCGGCTTGGGCGCGCTAGTGGCCCTGCAATACATGGGGAACGAACTCAACGTGATGGCCCTGATCGGCATCATTCTGCTGATCGGGATCGTGAAGAAGAACGCGATCATGATGATTGATTTTGCCATCGAGGCCGAGCGAACGCGGGGGCTGTCGCCGCGGGATGCGATCGTGGAGGCCTGCGTGCTGCGGTTTCGGCCGATCACGATGACAACGCTGGCGGCACTCTTCGGCGGGCTGCCGTTGGCCCTGGGAACCGGACCGGGGGCGGAATTGCGCTGGCCGATGGGGATCGCGATCGTGGGTGGGCTGATCGTGAGCCAGATGCTGACCCTGTTCACAACGCCGGTGGTCTATCTCGCCCTCGACAGCCTGCGCCCCCGGCGGGCCGCACGCATGCTCTCCCCAAGCCGCCATCCTTCCCGCCGGGATCTGACGGGGAATGAGGGGGGCGGAATTGCCGGTGCCTCCTTGCAGTCCCCCTGAAGAACCGTCTTTTTTGTGGTTGCCGAGGGGAAACACCGGCGGCCCGGCAGTCGAACGGCAACGCTACGATGTTGGGATACTGTATGCAAAGACCGAGAATTGAGTCCGACCGATCAATCGCTGCCTCTGGGCCGTCCGCCAGACACATTCCAAGGACCGTTGGATGAGCACCGAACCGTTCGCCACGAACCAGCATTCCTCCACGGCAGAGGCCCCGGAGGAGTTCTACAAGGGGGAGTATCTCAACAGGCTCTCCCTGAAAAACAGAGTTGGCCGGATCATCTGGGGCATTGTCTATCGTGTGCTCTTTCGGCTCACGCCCGTCCCCTGTTTTGGCTGGCGAAGGATGCTGCTGCGGTGCTTTGGGGCCACGCTCGCTGCCTCTGCCCGGGTCTATCCCTCGGCAAAAATCTGGGCACCGTGGAATCTCACCATGGAGAGCCGGGCCTGCCTCGCGCAGGAGGTCTACTGCTACAACGTCGACCGGGTCTTTCTTGGCGCCGACAGCACGGTCAGTTTTCGCAGCTTTCTCTGCACCGCCAGCCACGATATCAATCATCCGCAGCGGCCGCTGGTGACCGGGCCAATCCGCATCGAGCGGGGGGCGTATCTGTTTGCCGATGCCTTCATCGGCATGAAAGTGACAGTGGGGGAGGGGGCCGTTGTGGCCGCCCGGGCGGTGGTGGTGCGGTCGGTGGCGCCGTTTGATGTGGTGGGAGGCAATCCTGCCCGGGTGATCTCCCACCGCAAGGCGCCTGAGTGAATGAGTTGGCCCACCCGTACTGGCAGTTCTCAGGCGGCATATTTTTTACGGGCCGTTGGCCAGCACCTGCCCGATGATGCCGGCATCGGGGGCCTGCACAACGCAATAACTGTTGCGGCCGTCGGCCACGCTGACACTGCAGGGGAGGCATCGCCCCACAGGAACCCCGCGGCGGTCGACCGCCTGCAGGGTGAGCGTGTGATCGCCGGCAGGGAGTTCCACACGCAGCACCTGAATCGTGTCGGGGAGCAGGCCCCAGCAGCGGGTGTCGGCATTTTCGGCCGCCTCCCAGGCGACGCCGGCCAGATCGAAGGCCAGAGCAACCGGAGAGAAGTGCTGCACCCCCAGCCCCTCCTTCGCGCCATAGATCGTGCTCTTCTTCACCGTGCGCCGCACCACAGCGCGGGCCACCGCGAGGTCGTGCACGGCTGCCGCCTGCGCCACGGCCAGATTGGAGACATTGGTAAGCGTTTCGGTCTGTCCCAGCAACCGTCCCGCCATCCCCACCCGCACGCCCCCCACGACACCGGGCGCCGCCAGCACCCGCGGCACCTTGATAGAAGCGATCGTTGGGGGCAGCGTCTGGTTGAGCTGGCTGGAAAGAATCTGGTCGGCCACCAGCAGGGCGGCGCTGGAGGGGATCTCCTCGGCCACCACCTTGCAGGGCCCATGCCCCACCAACGCAAAGATGTGGACCACTCCATGCCCCCGCCGGGAATGGCTACTGCCGGAAGCGCGGGCGAGATGCTCCTTGCCTGAGAGGAAATCGGGCTGCCAGCTGACGACAGTGGCGAAATTGCGAGCGGCGTCGTCGTAGTCACGATGGGTCTGTTCCCGGAGGATGCCCCGCAAGTATGGGCCCAGCGCCACCTGCTGGTAGGCGGCCTTGGGATTGGTGCCATCGGGGAGCAACGCCGCCGCCACGATCTCCCGCTGCTTCTCGGCCACCTGCAGGGAATAGGCCTCGGCGTCGTCGCCATCCTGCATCAGGTTGGCGATTGCCAACAGCGCCCGCAGCAGCACCTTTTCATAATCCTCACCGGCATAGGCCTGCTGCTGGTCGTCGGTAAACAGCGCCCAGGCATCCTCGGCCGCGCTTTCCTGCTCGAGGTGATCAAACCGATCGCGCACGCTGCGCAGCAGTTGCTCCGCCTCCTGCGGCCGGCCGTCAGAGAGGGCCACCACAGCCCGGTCAAGATCGAGCACCTCGGCATCGCCGGGATGCTTCTCCAGGTCTTCGGCCACAAACCGCTCCGCAGCCTCGAGATCCCCCTGATGGAAGGCGGTGCGCACCCGGTGCAGCCGATCGGCATGCGTGGCACAGCCGCCGGCCACGACGATCGCTCCCGCCACGATGCCCCACACAACAGCCCTGCCTCGCATCAGACACCCTTGCCGCTGGGGCGCGAGAAGATCATTGCTGCCCAGCCTGATGGGCCGCCTTCCAGCGGCTCAGGCGGCTGGGGTGATAGCCCTTGCTCAGCTCGGCCGACTGCTTGTCGTAGGCGCCCGACTGGATCTCGACCATCTCCAGCGTGAGCTGGTAATCGCGCTGGTATTCCCGGTTTTCGCGGGTGGTGCCGGAGGTGACCGTGGCGTAGAGCAGATAATCGAGCGGTTGCCCCTGCTGCTCCATGTGGGCGGCGAAGGCGCGCATGTTCTCCGGCACAAAGAGCTGGTCGGGGCGGAGCCTTGTGTCGCGCAGGCCCGCGTCGACAAACCGGCGGTTGAGCGGCTGAAAGACCTGCGACTCGAGGATGCGCTGATCGATCGTCTCGTAGAGCTGGTCCTTGAAGTCGCCGATCTCCTCGGCGCTCTTGTTCTCCACCCCCACAAAACAGATCCGCTTGGCGGAAGGGGGAGGCGGCAGCGTTTCCACACTCTCCTGAAACGAGACCTGCTGGATCGGTTGGCCGGCATGACGGGCCAGCAGCTTGGAGACCGCCTCGTGCACCAGCGGCTCAAACGTCTCCGCGCCGGCCTGATGGCTGCCCATCATCGTCTCCTCACCCGGCTGCATGATCCGGGCAAACTGCCGCTGTCCCCGACAGCCGGCCCCAAGGGAAATCACTGCCGCCGTCGGCAGCTGGGCGAGGGCACGCAACAGAAATTGGCGACGGTCCATGGCACACCCTTTTCAGGCGACACCGTTCCGGGCGAGAGGGGTGAGAGTAGGGCTTGGCTGAAACTGCCAACAGGCCAATTTCGCAGCAAGAGAACCTGCCAAAGTGGACTTGCTTCGAGGCGGAAACTTGGAGAACTTCCCGCACGCCCCCTGCTGCTGAAGGATCCTCAGGAACAGCCCGATGAATCGTCCCCCCGCCTTTTTCGATAACATCATCGCCCTGCCGATGCCGCTGCTGGGCCTCTTCCTGCTGGCCTATTGGTTTGCCATAGCGGGCATCGTGCACTGGTATATGGTTCCCTGGATCACCGGGCGTGATGGGCTGAAGCTGGGCCGCCTGGAGGCAGAGGTGCCGGCCCAGATCGGACTGGCGTTTGGGTTGCTGGTGTCGTTCATCGCGGTGCCGGTGTGGGACCAGCATAATCAGGCGATTGAATCGGCCCGCGCCGAGGCGGCCGCCTACCGGGAGATGGCCGAGGCGATCGACGATGGCAGCGCCCCGCAGAATGTCAGGACGCATTTGCAGGAATGCGTCGGCTTTCTGCTGGAAAATGAATGGCCCAAGATGGCCCATCTCAATTCGCCCCGCTTTGCGGCGCCGCCGCTGCGCGATCTGCGGGGGGCAATCCACGCCCTGCCGGAGAGCCAACTGCAGGACGAACTCAAAGACCTGCTCAAACAGGCTGCCACTGCCCGCGACACCAGGCTGCGGATTGCCGCCAGCCGGCCGCCCCCTGCCCGCTGGATAATCATCGGCCTGCTGGCAGCGCTCACGCTCCTGGGAGTTGGCCTGATCCATTCCGAATCGCGCCGCGGCCGCCGTGTCGCCCTGAGCATGGTGGCGATCGGCATCTCCTGCTGCTTCATCGTCCTCTTTGCCTACACCCGTCCTTATCTGGGGCAGTTTGCCGTCATCCCGGAAGACCTGCAGTCCCTCGCGAGCGATCTCCGCGTTGAGGCCGGTCCCTGGGCGCAGAATTCCCCGCCCGTGATACGCTGAAGCGCTGTGAAAAAAACTGCTGCACATCCTGAGATCGTGGTCCTCGACGGCTACACGCTCAATCCGGGCGACCTCTCCTGGAAGCCGCTGGAGCAATTGGGACGCTGCACTATTTTTGATCGGACGAAAGCGGCCGACATTCTGCCTCGGGCGCTGCCGGCCGAGATCCTCTTCACCAACAAAACCCGCCTCTCCGCCGAAACGATCGCCCAACTGCCCCATCTTCAATGCATCGGCGTCCTCGCCACCGGCTACAACGTGGTCGATGTCGCGGCGGCCAAGGCCCGGGGTATTCCCGTCTGCAATGTGCCCGACTACGGCACGCCGAATGTGGCTCAGGCTGTTTTTGCGCTGCTCTTGGAACTGACCAATCGCACGGCCCACCACGCGATTACGGTGCGGGAAGGCCGCTGGACCTCCTGCCCCGATTTCTGTTACTGGGATGGCGAACTGGTGGAGCTCTCCGGGCTCACCCTCGGGATCGTGGGCTACGGGAAGATCGGCCGCGAGGTCGCGAAGATCGGCCGGGCCTTCGGGATGCGTATTCTCCATCACGGCCGCTCAAGTCTGGCCGATCCGGAGCGGGTGGAGCTGTCGCAACTGTTTCGCGCAAGCGATGTCGTGAGCCTGCACAGCCCGCTCACCGCCGAGAATGCGGGGCTGGTGAACGCAACCCTGCTCGCCCTGATGAAGCCGACCGCCTATTTTCTCAACACCGCCCGGGGCCTGCTCGTCAACGAGGCCGATCTGGCAGAGGCGCTCAATGCGGGACGCATCGCCGGTGCCGGCCTCGACGTGCTCTCGGCGGAGCCACCGAGCGACACAAACCCGCTTCTCAAGGCGAAAAACTGCCTTATCACACCGCACATCGCCTGGGCCACCCAAGCCGCCCGCCGCCGGCTGCTCGACGTGGCGGCGGCCAATGTGGCGGCCTTTCTGGCCGGCCGCCCGCAGCATGTGGTCAACTGAGCGGAGGGGTACAGTCCGATGCGGGATGTCTGCTTTAAGTCGGGATGGTGTGGCGTAGGTTACTGGCTGACGCTGGCTGCCTGCTTGGCTGCGGGAACGGCCGCCGCCGAGCCTGATCCCGACCGAACCTGGGATGTGGTGATTTACGGCGGTTCGAGCGCCGCGGTGATCGCCGCGATCGAGGCGCAGTCGGCCGGGGTGACCACGATCCTCGTCTCACCCGATCGGCATCTCGGTGGCCTTACCAGCGGTGGCCTCGGCTGGACCGACAGCGGCAACACCGTGGCGATCGGTGGCCTGGCGCGTGAGTTTTACCGCCGCGTGCGCCGCCACTACAACCAGCCGGATGCCTGGCGCTGGCAGGAGCCGGGCAACTTCCGCACGGTGAAGCAGGGGGGAGGAAACGACTCTGAATCAGAACAGACGATGTGGGTGTTCGAGCCGCATGTGGCCGAAGCCATTTTTTCTGAGTGGCTCAGCGAGGCGGGCGTCGAGGTGGTGGTCGAGGCACTGCTCGACGGAGAAAGCGGCGTGGAGATGCGCGTGGACGACGCGGGAGTACGCCGCATAGCCTCGATCACCACTCTGCCCACAACCACACGTCCGGCCCGCACCTTTCGGGGCAGGGTGTTTCTCGACGCCACCTATGAAGGGGATCTGCTGGCCGCGGCAGGCGTGTCGTATGCGGTGGGCCGGGAAGGCAATGCCGAGCATGGCGAAACCTACAACGGCAACCAGATCGGCGTGTTGCACCACGCCCACTTCTGGCCGATGCCGGTCGATCCCTACCGGGTGGCTGGCGATCCGGCGAGCGGTTTGCTGCCGCTGGTTTCCGCCGACCCTCCGGGCCAGCGGGGAGCGGGTGACCGCTGCGTGCAGGCCTACTGCTTCCGGATGTGCCTGACCGACGTTGAAGCCAACCGGGTGCCGTTTTCAAAGCCTGAAGGGTATGATCCCGCCCGCTATGAATTGCTCGCCCGCACGTTTGCCGCCGGCTGGCGCGACGTGTTCAAGAAGTTCGACCGCATCCCCAACGGCAAGACCGACACGAACAACCATGGCCCCTTCAGCACCGACTTCATCGGCATGAACTGGGACTACCCAGAGGCGAGCCATACCCGCCGGCGGGAGATCGTCGCGGAGCATCTGGCCTACCAGCAGGGGCTGATGTGGTTTTTAAGCCACGACGAGCGGGTGCCGGAGGAAATCCGGGCGGAGATGGGGCGGTGGGGCCTCGCCGCCGACGAATTCGCCGACACTGGCCACTGGCCGCATCAACTCTACATCCGTGAAGCCCGTCGGATGGTCGGGGAGCGGGTGATGACGGAACATGAGGTGCTCTCCAAGCGGGAGGTGGAGCAACCGGTGGGGATGGGCTCCTATGCGCTCGATTCCCACAACGTGCGCCGACTCGTGCTGCCGGCCGAGGAGGGCCGCCCCGCCATGGTGCAAAACGAGGGGGATATCGGCCTGCGGGCTCCGCGACCCTATGGAATCGACTACCGCTGCCTCGTGCCCCGGCGGGCAGAATGCGGCAACCTGCTGGTGCCAGTCTGCCTGTCGGCCACCCACATCGCCTTCGGCAGTATCCGCATGGAACCGGTATTCATGCTGCTCGGCCAGAGTGCGGCTGCCGCGGCCGTGCTCTCTCTGGAAGGCTCCTTGCCTGTGCAGGAGGTGGAGTATGCCAAGCTGCGGGAACGCCTCCTCGCCCGCGGCCAAATCCTCTCACTGCCCCGAGCCGCCCGCACCGGCAGCCGCTCAGGTTCTCGCTCGAAGCCACCACCAGCCGCCGCGCCGGCCCCCTGAAGCCGGGGCTCGCCGCCACGCGCGAGGCGTGGGCGGCGGCCCGGCACCTGCGAAAATACCCGCCGGACGAGGGCCGGCGGAGCGGCGACGGCTATTTCTTGACGATCGTCTTGGTCTTGTCCTGCTTCGGCTTCTTGTTTTTCTTGTCGTTCTTCTGGCTGTTGTTGCCCTTGCCCATGGTGCACGTTCCTTCCTTGTGTGGATGCCAAACTGGCCGGCGGTCACCGTGGCGGCGACCGACAAATGAACTCCTCGGAGCGTAGCAGTGCCGCTCTCGTTTTGAAAAGGCGGATTGCCGGAAAAACGCCACGCCCTGAGTGCCTGGCGACCTTCACGGGAGCCGTGATCAGGAGCCCCCGGCCTCGCGGGGGTGCAGGCTGGAGAGAAACGCCTCCACTGCGGTGGCATATCGCGGCAGGGAGTGCGCCGCCAGAAGGTATCGGGCAAGTCGGCCGGCAAACTGGCGATCGTCTGCGTCTGCATCAGCTTTCCCCCTGCAGTCGGCCTCTTCCAGCTGAAGTTCCTCGATCAACGCGTCAAGGGTTTCGGGCAGCATTGCCTCGGCATCAGGGGGCACGGCGGCAATCATGCCGGGTGCCGGCACAAGCCCCGCGGAGGCATTGATCCGCGTGATCGATTGCCCGTCGTAGCTGAGCCTCCAGCCGAAATGGACATACGGAAACACCGCCGTGGGGACCGGATCACCGTCGTTGGCAAAGGCAAGGTAGCGGTCTTGCAAACGCAAGGCGAGCGCTTGGGCGAGGTCGGCGAGACAGACGCGAGGCTGGCCGAACGTGACGATCCCTCCGATCGTGAATCCGGCAGCAGCCAATTTCCAGGCCGCCACGACCGCCAGTGCCCCGCCGAGGCTGTGGCCGGTGAGCCACACACGCCTCGGCCGAGTGCGGCGCAATTGGGTCACAAGCCGATCATGAAGGTCGTCGTAGCCGGAAGCAAATCCGCCATGGAGGCCTCCCTCGTCGGTCTGCCGGCGGATCACTTTCAGGTCTTGGAGAAGGGCCGGAAATCCGTCGGTGCCGCGAAAGGCGATGACCACATCTCCCTCAACCGGCACGATCCAGGCAACCATGGGGAAGGCTCGCCGGCCGTCGCCACGGAAGAGCGTGCCGGTGAGAGCGAGTTCGCTGCGCAGGCGATGGCTGCCCTCGGTTGGGTCGCAGTAGGCGATATCGGAGAGCGCCCGGAAAAGACGGACACATTCGCAGCTTCCTGCAGGATCGCCGGCGTTCCATACAGGAGGGAGGAGCATGGGACAGCCCTGCCTACTCAAGCTCGGTGTATTTCTGGGCCGTGCCCTTCGCTTTGGCCACCGGATATTTCCGGGCGTTCTGCGCCGTCTTCTCAGCCACGATCCGCCCCACATCGACCCCCAGCCGATCGGCCAACAGCAGACTGCAAATCAAGACATCAGCCAATTCATCCACCACCCCCTGCTTCCCTGCCGGCGTGGCCAGGAGAGCCTCAATCTCATCCTCCCGCTTCCAGAGAAACCGCTCCTGCAATTCCCCCGCCTCGATCGCAATTGCCGCCGCCAGATCCTTTGGAGTGTGAAACTGCTTCCAGTCGCGGGCGTCGCGAAACTCCCGCAGCAGGTGGACGAGTTCCTCCCACGACGTCCCGGCCGCCTCAGAAAAACGGGGCAACGGGGCCGGGGAACCTGCTGGAATTGCTGGTTGCTGCGGCATCATCGGGGAGATCTCCGCTGAAAACGTCTGCTTCGGTCCTGCTCAGTGCCCTCTATGCAGAATACCCCGAGGGAAGGGGTCCTGCCTACAGCAGCCCGATGGGTGGAAGTCTACGGCCCGCCCCGGCTATTTCCAGAATGCCCACCGGAGCGTCTTCCACAGCCATCGCCTTGAGCGGCACAGCGGCGGGTGGTCAACTGACGTTTTCTCACGTTTCCCCGCCACCGGCAGGCCCAGTTCGCCCCCCGATGAATATCGTCTCTTTCTTCCATCCGCAGCGCACATTTCTCCCCTGCAGCGGCGTGGGCCGGCACATCAACAACATCCTCCCCGATCTCGCCACGCGGCCAGCGGTCGATCTGCAACTGCTCTTTTCCCGGCAGTGGGTCGGCGCCGATGGAAAACTGCCGGCCAACTGTCCGCTGCGCGATCTGCCCCACGCCACGTTCCCCTGGCCCGAAAACCGCACAGAGCGTCTCTGGAAGCTTCTGGGGCGGCCACGGATGGATCGGTTCATTCCTGCTGACACCGACTGGATCTACTCTCCCGTAGAAACGCTCTTTCCTCTGCGCCGCCATATGCAGACGGCGATCACAATCCACGATATCCACCCCTTCGAGCCCGATCTCCCCTGGTCGAAATCGCGGCAAAACCGCTGGGCACGGTTTAAATGGGGCCGCTGGATGCGCCGTGCGATCGTGCAGGCTGACGTCGTCTTCACCGTGTCGCAGTTCAGTAGGCAGCGGATGATCGATCTGCTCGGGGCCGACCCTGAAAAGATCGTCAACCTCAGCTCCGGCGTCGAGCAGGCCTTCTTCGACGCCGCCAGCGGACCTGCCGGGCCCGCAGTGCCGGGCCTGCCGACGGGCCGGCCATTTGTGAGCATGGTCGGTGGCCTGCGGCACCGGAAGGGGGGACCCCACTATCTCGAACTGGCCAAGGAGCTCTCCCGGCGCGAGAGCCCGATCCAGATCGTGATCGCTGGTCCCAACGACGCTGATCTGGCGGAAGCAGCCCGGGCTCATCCCAATATTCATCTGCTCGGCATGGTGAGCGATGCCCATCTGCCGGCGCTGTTGCATCAGAGCCTGGCGCTCGTCTTTCTCTCGCTGTACGAGGGATTTGGAATTCCGCCACTGGAGGCGATGGCAACAGGCACGCCGGCAATCGTCGCCAACCGGGCCTCGCTTCCAGAAGTGGTGGGGCACGCTGGAATCATCGTCGAACCCTCCGCCAGTGTCACGGTCGCCGACGCCTGCCAGCGCCTCCTCGCCGACCTCCCCCACCGCGAGGCGTTGCAACAGAAAAGCCGCAGCCATGCCGCTGGCTACCGCTGGAAAAAATGCACCGACACGATCCTGCAGACGCTCCATGATCGCAACCGGAAGCAGGTATCGGTCGTTCCTTTCCAGAGCCGTCGCCCCGCCACACGGCAATAATCCCTATGCTGGTAAGTCCTCTGCCGGCCGATCACTGGCGGCAGCGGGCCATCCCCCCCTTTTTCGAAAACCATTCCCACAGCGAGCCGCAAGCATGATCGTCGAACGGGTGAAATATGTGATCTGGGCTGCCGACATGGAGCGGGCCGTGCACTTCTACTGCCAGCTCTTTGGCGGCCGCGTGCTCAAGCACAACAGTGTGATCGCGGAGGTGGAGATCCTCGGCAGCGTGATCGGCATCCACGGCGGTGGCGAGGGAAAACGCACCTGGACCGGCCTGAGCTTTCAGGTGCCGGACGTGATTCTCGGAGCCAAGGAGGTGGTGGCCGCCGGCGGACAACTCACGCATGAGCCGGAGCCTGAAAATGGCGAACCACCCCATCTGGCGATGTGCGTCGACACCGAGGGGAACGAATTCATGCTCTCCCGCAAACGCGCACCAGCCCCGACTGCCTAAAGCGGATCTGAGGGACAAGCAAAAACGATCTGCCTCACCGGGTGACAGAGGCGGAGGGATCGGCGAACTTTTTGTGAGCACCGATCGGCTACGGCAAAGTGACGAAACCAGTGCCGTCCCGCAGCCGAAGCGCCACGGAAGTCGAAGCCGCTCTAGGTCCGGGGCTGCCCATGCCCCATCGCCGGACGATCGCTGCGGCCCTCCAGGCCTTTCGCTCTCTCGAAGTTGGCTGCGCTTCGCCATCCATGGCTCCGCTGGCCGCCTACGCCGGCTCCTGGGGCACGGGCACCCCCTCCCCAAACATCGATCAGGAAGGGTGACAGAGGCGGAGGGATCGGCGAACTTTTTGTGAGGACCGATCGGCTGCGGTCAAGTGACGAAACCTGCGCCGTCCCGCAGCCGAGGCGTAAGTAAAGGCGGATCCGTTCTCGAGCTCACGCCCGCGTTTCGACGCCCTCGACCAGCCGCCTGATCCCCAGCGGGTTGGCGTCCTTGAGCGCCGGCGGCAGGAGGCTGTCAGGCACATCCTGATAGCAGACCGGCCGCACAAAACGTTCCAGCGCCGCACTGCCGACGCTGGTAAAACGCGAGTCGCTCGTCGCCGGCGACGGACCCCCATGCTGCATCGCATGGCACACCTCCACGCCCGTGGGAAACCCGTTGACGATCACGCGGCCGGCCGTCGCAGCCAGAATCTCCAGCAGATCGCCCGCGGCGGTGAGATCTTCCGGCGTGCCATGCACCGTGGCAGTGAGCTGGCCATCAAGCCGACGGGCCAACACGCGCAGTTCGGCGAGATCGGCCGCCTTGACGAGCAGACTGCAGGGCCCAAAAACCTCTTCCATGCACTGCTCCGCCCGCAGGAAGGTGGCCGCGTCGGTCATGGCGCACAGCGGAGCCGCCTGCGTTTTGCCCGCATCGGCCACCGCCGTTGCCCGGGCCAAGACATCGCATCCCGGCACCGCCAGCAGGGCATCGCGATGCTGCTCGAAATTCCTGCGGATATCGGCATGGAGCATCGAGGCAGCAGGCGCGGCGGTGATTCCACCGGAGAGTTGCTGGCGAAACCGAACAAAATCGCTCCCGTCCACCGCAAACACCAGCCCCGGCTTGGTGCAAAACTGCCCCACTCCCAGCGTCATCGAGCCCTTGAAACCATCGGCAATCTCCTCGGCCCGGGCAGCGAGTGCCCCGGGGAGAAGAAAGACCGGGTTGAGGCTGCTCATCTCAGCAAAAACTGGAATCGGATGGGGGCGGCTGGCGGCCGCATCGAGCAGCGCCCGCCCAGCGGCCCGCGAACCGGTGAAGCCGACAGCGCGGGTGGCTGGATGCTTGACCAGCGCCAACCCGATCACGCTTCCCTCGCCATGAACCATGGAGAACACGCCGGCCGGCAGGCCGCAACGGGCCACGGCCCGCGTAATCGCCCCCGCCACCAACTCCGAGGTGCCGGGATGAGCCCGGTGGGCCTTCACCACGACCGGATTGCCCGTGCACAGAGCACTGGCGGTGTCGCCGCCGGCCACCGAAAAAGCCAACGGAAAATTGCTCGAGCCAAACACCACCACCGGGCCCAGCGGCAGCTTCATGCGGCGCAGATCGCTGCGGGGAAGGGGCTGACGCTGCGGCTGCGCCCGATCGATGCGGGCATCGACCCAGGAGCCCTCGCGGGCCATATCGGCAAAGAGCTTGAGTTGCCCGACGGTGCGGCCCCGCTCCCCGGTGAGCCGGGCTGCCGGCAGCGCCGATTCGAGTCCGGCCCGCTCCAGCAGGCTGTCGCCCAGATTCACTATCTCCTCCGCGATCGCCTCGAGAAGCTCGGCACGCTTCGCGCCGGAGGACCGGCCAAACGGTCCCGCTGCCTCCGCTGCGGCCTCCAGAGCCCGGTCGACTTCAGCCGTGCCGACGAGCGAAAACCGCCCCGGCAGTTCGGCGCCATCGAGCGGACTGACCACGCTGAAGGAGCGCTGCGTGGCATGCAGCGTGCCGGCCAGAAAGTTTTTTCCATGGATGGTTGTCATCGGCAGCGATCCTTCAGGTGAGAGAAAAAACCGGCTGGCATTCAAAGCATGCCGCTCCAGGCCCAGCGGCAGACCGGGCCCACTGTTATACGTTCTGGCGGGAAAACCTCTGCGGGGAGAGAAACCCGAGCGGATGGCGGGTGGTTCCCGACAGCGCCAGATCGGCAAGAACCTCCCCGATCACACTGGCAAATTTGAATCCATGGCCGGAAAAGCCGGCGGCGACTGCCACACGGGAATGCTCCGGATGCAGGCCGAGCGCGAAATGCCCATCGGGCGACATCGTATAGAGGCAGTGGGCGTGGCTGCTCATCTCCCGGCCAAGGCTGGGCAGATGGGAGGCGATCACCTCCTCCACCCGCGACTGCTCCTGCAGGTCGAGCGTCCGGTCGAGCGAGAGCGGATCAGACACAGGCCGGCCGCCGGTATGTTCGGCCACCTTCACCCCCCGGTTGTCGAGGCTGGGAAAGCCGTAGAAAAAACCGGCAGGCGTGTCGAAGGCAAAGCAGGGCAATGTGCCGGCGGCATACAGGCTGGCATGCGACGGCTCCGGCCGATACCAGAAGAGGGCTTTCCGCAGAACTTCCAGTCTGAGCCCCGGCACCTGCAGGAGATCTGATGTCCAGGCGCCGGAGGTGAGCACGAGTGAGCC
>Ga0164295_10001144_pt1 | contig 21991 bp, 15 predicted proteins | sample GEODES006metaG_FD_111798 | JGI IMG/M metagenome (GOLD analysis project Ga0164295, IMG submission 111798) | Oligotrophic lake water microbial communities from Sparkling Lake, Wisconsin, USA - GEODES006 metaG | ecosystem: Environmental > Aquatic > Freshwater > Lake | place: USA: Sparkling Lake... | reverse complement strand
CCACCGTGCAACAGATCGAGCTGTTGCGCAAGGCTCTCGGCCTAGCTGCTGAGATCGATCCGGTGGCCTACTGCCGCTCGATCGGCGCCGCCATGGGCAGCCCAGCCCCCACCCCGGCTGGGGGGCAAAGCCCTAGCGCAACCCCGAACGCCAGGCCAACCACCTCAGCGACGGGCCGGCCCCTCTCCGCCGCCGAGCAGGCCCCTGGCCGCTGAACCCGGATCCACTTGCCCTGGGGCGATTGATGCCTAAAGCAGCCCGAGACCTAGTCTTAAAAAGTCGTCATTGAAGGCGGATCTGCCTGATAGGGATGGTCCGGGCTGTTGATCCACTGTGGTCTCTGAGGCAACCGTGACGACAAGTCGACCGCTTTCAGGCCGAGGATGCAGCCATGACCTTTGCCCTTATCTCTAGTGATCCAGGCCTGGCGGCCTTTGGATCGAGTCTCACGGCCATCTCCCTAGCGGAACTGGGGGACAAGACCTTTTTCATGGCCCTGATCCTGGCGGCCCGCCACCGGCCCCGCTGGGTGTTCATCGGCGCCTTCTGCGCCCTGGCGGTGGTCACGTTGATCTCCCTGGGCCTGGGCTATGGCCTACGGGAATTGTTGCCTACGGGCCTGGTGCCCTGGCTGGCCGCTGCCCTATTCCTGGGCTTCGGTCTCAAGCTGCTCATCGACGCCCAGGCCATGGGGGCCAATGCGGCCCAAGACGAAGCCGATGACGCCGAAGCAGCCGTGAACGCTGCCGAAGTCGGCGATCCGATCGCCACAGCCTGGGCCGTGATCTGGGAGGCCTTTGCCCTGGTCTTCATCGCCGAACTGGGCGATCGCACCCAGTTCGCCACGATTGTTCTGGCCACCGGCCCCTCCTTCAGTTTTGGCGGACTGCTAGCCGGCAGCCTGGTGGGCCACGGCCTGGTCACCTGGCTGGCGGTGGGAGCCGGCCAATGGATCGGTGGCCGCATCAGCGAACGGCTCCTCTATCGCCTCAGCGGCGGCCTATTCCTGCTGTTTGGCCTGGCCGCCCTGCGCCAGGCCCTGGCCTAATGAGATGCCAACAGTTACCCCTTCAGCCCCAATGCTGAACCGGTGGGTCTGCCGGGACGGACTGTCGCGAGGGCGATGATCTCGCCGATGCCAACGGAAGCCAACCCCTAGCGATAGCAAAGCGGTGCGGCAACGGGCCTGGCAGCGCCTTGCGGCCCTGCCCATTAACAAGGGCAGCCTGAAGCTGGAAACGGTCTAGCTAGCCCAGCACCCTGCAGCAGGAACCCGCTCACTACGCTGCAACAGCAAACCAATCACCGGTCCATCTTTGGGATGGGATTTGGCCCACTTCGGCTCACCAAGGCAAGGCCATCGCGGCAGCTGAATTCTCCATAACCGGCAAGCAATGGGGCCAAATCAATGTCAACGTATGGCATTGGATCATGGCGGCCATAAAGTTTTAAAGATCGAGCCACCACCGGCACTGCAGATCTACCGCACAGACGATTCACACCCTTAACCAAGCAGCAAATCGATCAAGATCGGTTCAAACCTGGATGCTTGATGGTGGAGATTTGACCGGCTTTCTGTTACCCCAGCACAACCTGGCCTTAGCAAGCCCAAGCAGCCCCAGCTGGACGCGCGAACGATTGCAAGCGCTGATCAAGTCATCCTTTGGAGGGCGCCGTGTCGTGATTGTGGCCAACCGCAGGCCCCAACCAACCAGCCCAACGGAGGCTGGAGCAGCAGGACGTCTGCCTGTCAGCGGCCTGCTTTCGGCCTTGATTCCATTGATCGAAGTCAGTGGCGGAACCTGGATTGGCCACGATGACAACGAAAATAGGCATGCCGCCACCCAAGCCAAGGGCCATGGAAATGGCTATGGCAATGGCCATGGAAATGGCTATGGCAATGGCCATGGAAAGGGCAATGGCCATAGCAACGGCAACGGCCAAGACAACGGCCAAGACAACGGCCAACTCAACAGCCAAGCGATTGCAGCGACAAGCCGCCCCGCCTATCAGCTCCGCAACGTAGAAATTCAAGCGCAAGACTACGAAGGCTATTACAACGGATTTTCAAACCAGGGCCTGTGGCCGCTTTGCCACATCACCTATACCCAACCGCAATTCAAATCAGCCGATTGGCACGCCTATCGGCGCGTCAATCAACACTTTGCCGAAGCCGTGCTTGAGGAAACCAAGGGCCACCGGGCCATCGTTTTCATCCAGGACTACCACCTAAGCCTGCTTGCAGGACTACTCAAACAAAAGCAGCCGGAGCTGCTAGTTGCTCATTTTTGGCATATTCCATGGCCGCACCTTGATCAATTACGCACCTGCCCCTTTCACCAAGAGATCATCACTGGACTATTGGGCAATGACCTCCTCGGCTTTCAGACCGCTGATCACTGCGCCAATTTTCTTGAAAGCATGAAACGCAATCAGAGCTTTCAACGAAGCCCAAACCGAAACGAGATAGCTCCTGAATCACAAACAACAACCGTTAAGGCTTTCCCGATCAGCATTGACATACGTGCCCACGAGGATTTAGCAACGAGTGAAGCGGCTATTAAAGCCATGGCAAAATGGAGAGACAAGCATCAACTCCACAACAAAATCATCGGCATCGGCATTGAGCGACTCGACTACACAAAAGGGCTCTTGCAAAAAATGCAGGCCATCGAGATTCTCCTGGGAAAACGGCCAGACCTACGGGGGCATTTTGTCTTTATTCAATTGGCAATCCGTTCCCGTTGCGAGCAGCGATCCTATCGGGAGCTAGCCGATCAGCTCAACCAAATTGTGAACACAATCAATCAACGGCATGGCAATAAAGAATGGATGCCAATTATCTTGCAACTGGATGCCCACGATCAAATTGATCTGGTCGCCATTGAGCGCTTGGCAAAATTTTGCGTCGTAAGCTCCCTGCATGATGGCATGAACTTGGTTGCCAAGGAATTTTGCGCGGCGCGCATTGACAATCAAGGCGTGTTGATTTTAAGCGAATTCACCGGTAGCGCCCAAGAACTTTCCGGCGCATTGATGATCAATCCTTTTTCCATCGACAGAATTGCAGATGCAATGCTAGAAGCAATTGCCATGGAGCCCCAAGAGGAAGCCAGAAGGATGAGGGCAATGCGAAATACGATCAGCCACCAAAACATATTCAGATGGGGAGCCGATATCGTCCAAGCGCTGAAATGTATCGAAGCGACAAGAAAACAGCCATGCCCATAGGCACGCAAAGCGACTGGCATCTGGATGCAATTTTCTACCAGGTCTATGTCAGGGGCTTTCAGGACAGCGACAATGATGGCATCGGCGACCTGAATGGATTGATCAGCAGGCTTGATTACCTACAGCAGCTTGGCGTGACCTGCCTATGGTTAATGCCCATCCTGGAATCACCCCTGCGAGACGATGGCTATGATGTCTCAAATTTCCTTGCAATTGATCCAACCATTGGCAGCGTAGACGACTTTGAACGACTAACAGCAGCCGCCCACGCGCGCCAACTCAAAGTGGTTACGGATCTGGTTGTCAGTCATACCTCGGCCGAACATGCCTGGTTCCAAGACGCAAAAAAAGGTCCCGAGTCCCGCTTTTACAACTACTACGTCTGGTCAGATGACGACAAAAAATACGCAGATGCCCGCATCATTTTCAATGATATTGAAGACTCGAACTGGGCCTGGTGTTCCACCACAAAACAATTTTACTGGCATCGCTTCTTTGCCCATCAACCCGATCTCAATTACGCAAACATCGAGGTGCAAGACACCATGCTTGCAAATATGCGATTTTGGCTAGAGCGGGGCATTGATGGGTTTCGGGTCGACGCCGTTCCCTATCTCTTTGAAAGGGAAGGCACGACATGTGAAAATCTGCCAGAAACCCATGCTTTTTGCCAGCGAATGCGGCAGCTGATCAATGATCACTACCCAGACTGCATACTGCTGGCAGAAGCAAACCAATGGCCAGAGGAATTAATCGAATATTTTGGCAAGGGTGATGAGTTCCATATGGCCTTTAATTTCCCCCTAATGCCAAGAATTTATCTCTCCGTCAAACAAGAAGACAGCGCTCCTATCATCGACATCCTAGAGCGCCTACCAGCCATTCCAGCCGGGTGCCAGTGGGCCACATTCCTACGCAATCATGATGAACTGACCCTGGAAATGGTATCCGATCCAGAAAGAGATTACATGGTTCAATCGTTCGCGAATGAACCCAGAATGCGCCTAAATCGTGGCATTCGCAGACGGCTTGCCCCCCTCATGGACAATGACCGTCGTCAAATAGAACTGCTCTACAGCATTTTACTATCACTGCCGGGCAGCCCAGTCATTTACTACGGCGACGAAATCGGCATGGGGGACAACATCTACCTAGGGGATCGTAATGGCGTTCGAACGCCAATGCAATGGTCGAGCGATCGCAACGCTGGTTTTTCGCAAGCGGATCGATCAGAGCTCTATCAACCCATCAATGTTGACGCCCCATACCACTATCAAGCCATCAACGTGGAATCGCAACTACAAGCCCCGGCGTCTCTCCTCAATTGGCTCACAATAATGCTACAAGCCAGGGGCAGCCACAAGGTCTTTAGTCGCGGTGCAATTACATTTCCAGAGGCAAACAATCGCTGCATATTAGCCTTGACAAGAGAATGGCGCGGCGACATTGCCTTGGTCATTCATAATTTATCGAAACAACCCCAACCGACCCATCTTGATTTATCGCGTTATCAAAGCCTGGTGCCCCATCAACTGCTCGGCATGCATCGCTTTCCTGCCATCACAAGCGAACCGTATGTCACCATCTTGAGCCCCTACGCCTCCCTCTGGTTCCTGTTACGGCAGCCGAGCCAAGGCCAAGAAGCATGAAAGCGGCCACCAGCCTGCCTGTGCTGACCTGCCAAGCGTTTCTGAACCATTGTCAAACCGATCACCCCCTGCATCTCTACAGCGATTTTGACGGCACACTCGTGCCACTCCAGGCCGATCCGGCGGCCTGCCACCTGACGCCAAGCCAGGCCTCCACCCTGACAGCGCTAGCAGCCGTGCCAGGTCTGCACATCACCATTGTCAGCGGCAGAAGGCTCATCGATTTACAGAGCCGCGTTGGCATTGCTGGCCTGGGCTACGTGGGCAATCATGGCCTTGAAATTGCGACCCCGTCGCACAACTTCGTCCACCCTGGTGCCCTCGCCTTGGCCGCAAGACTTGCGCGCTGGCAATCAACCCTCCAAGGGAAACTGGAGAGATTCGTGGGAGCCTGGATAGAGAATAAAAGATTATCCCTTTCGATCCATTACAGGAATCTGGCGGAGTGTCGCCGCCAAGACTTTCTAGCTGTGATCGAAAGCTACAAATCCGCAATCACCGAGGACGGCCAACTGTTGATCAGCGATGCCAAGCAAGTTGTGGAGATACGACCGAACCTGGCCTGGACCAAAGGCTCGGCCATCCAGGTGGTCGATGACTACATCAATGATGGCTACATCAATACGGATAGAAAAAGGGCGAAGCGCGTTTATTTTGGTGATGACATCTCTGATGAGGATGCCTTTGCCCAATGGCAGCAGGATTTGACTGTCTTGGTGGGAGAGGCCAATCGCAAGACCCATGCCAATCACCGTCTGGGCGACTATCGCCAGACCCACCGGCTCCTGGACGCCTTACGGGCCCGGTTCAATCACGATCACCATGAACAACCCTGACAAACCTTCTCCCTTAAGGGGCCAAGACCTCTGAACCGGCGCCGTGTCAGCGGCTTGAGGAGTTGTCTGGACCCGGTCGATGGCCCCTTCGGCAGAGGGGAACCTGGGCCAGCCCGCAGGGCTGGGAAGTCGTGCCGGTTGAAGGCCGGCTAGCCGTGCTGGGGCCATCCTCCGGTTGAAGGACGGCAACAGCCCTGGGAGCGAGAGCGCCAGCTGGCTTGCGAAGATCATCCAACCCGTGCCCCAGCCCCGCCGATGCCGCTCACCGCCCTGGTTCGCCAGCTCCAGCAGGTGACCCTCACCGGTGAAGTGCTGGAGCGCAGCAAGCGGCCCGAACGGTTGCGGCTCAGTGGGGCTGGCCGGGCGGCCCGGGCTCTGGTCAGCAGTGCCCTGGCCTCGGCCGCCGGAGCCCCCCTGCTGGTGGTGGTCCCAACCCTGGAGGAGGCGGGCCGCTGGGCGTCCCTGCTGGAGCTGATGGGCTGGCGCAGCAGCCTGCTCTATCCCACCAGCGAAGGGTCCCCGTACGAACCCTTCGACCCCACCAGCGAAATCACCTGGGGTCAGCTGCAGGTGCTCAGCGAATTACTCGATGGCGGCCACAGCCGCCTGGCGATCGTCGCCACCGAACGGGCCCTGCAACCCCACCTGCCGCCGCCAGCGGCCCTCAAGGCCCACTGCCACAGCCTGCGCAAGGGCGACAGCACCAACCTCGAGGCCCTCGGTCAGACCCTCAGCCGCCTTGGCTACGAACGGGTCGCCACGATCGAGCAGGAGGGCAGCTGGAGTCGCCGCGGCGACATTGTCGACGTTTTTCCGGTGAGCGCCGAACTGCCGGTGCGGCTGGAATTTTTCGGCGAAGAGCTCGAAAAACTGCGGGAATTTGACCCCGCCAGCCAGCGCTCGCTGGATGCGATTGAGCTGGTGCGCCTCACCCCCACCGGCCATGGCCCCTTGATCGCCGATGCCCTGCGGGACTCGATGCCGGCGGGGCTCGAGCAGCTGCTCAGCCCCGAGGCCCTCGACCAGCTGCTGGAGGGCGGCACCCCCGAAGGCATGCGGCGCCTCCTGGGGCTGGCCTACGGCCAGCCGGCCTCCCTGCTCGATTACCTGCCGGCCAGCACCCTGGTCGCGATCGATGAACGGCGCCATTGCCTCGCCCATGGCCAGCAGTGGTTTGACCATGCCAGCGCCCACTACGGCGATAGCGTCGCTGGGCTAGGCATCGCTGAACTTGGCATCGCAGGTCAGGACGTCGATCCCGCTGGCGCCCGGGAGGGCGCCAGCCTGCTACCGGCCTCGCTCCACATCAGCCCCCACCAGGCCCTCGAGCAGGTCGAAAGCTTTGCCGGCTTCGACCTGGCCGAACTCAACGAAACCGACAACCACCCCAACAGTTTTGATCTAGCCAGCCGCTCGGTGCCCGCCTATCCCAATGCCTTTGGCAAATTGGCGGCCCTGGTGCGCGGCTTCCAGGCGGAAAAGGCGCGGGTGTGGCTGCTCTCGGCCCAGCCATCACGGGCGGTGGCCCTGCTGGAGGAACACGACTGCATCAGCCGCTTTGTGCCCAATCCGGGCGATTTCGCCTCGATCAACCGGCTGATCGAGCAAAACACCCCCGTGGCCCTCAAGTCCCGGGGCACGGCCGAACTTGAAGGCCTGCAACTGCCGGCCTGGAAGCTGGTTTTAATCACGGATCGGGAATTCTTTGGCCAGCAGTCGTTAACGGCCACGGGCTATGTGCGCCGGCGCCGTAAGGCGGCCAGCCGCACGGTGGATCCCGGCAAGATGCAGCCCGGCGATTTTGTCGTGCACCGCAACCACGGCATCGGCCGCTTCCTCAGACTGGAAAAACTAGTCATCAGCGGCGAATCCCGCGATTACCTGGTGGTGCAGTACGCCGATGGCCTGCTGCGGGTGGCCGCCGACCAGCTCGGCAGCCTGGGCCGCTATCGGGCCAGCACCGATGCCCCGCCCGAACTCAATCGCATGGGCGGCACGGCCTGGGCCAAGGCGAAGGAGCGGGCCCAAAAGGCGGTGCGCAAGGTGGCCCTCGACCTGGTCAAGCTCTACGCCGAACGGCACCAGGCGCCGGGCTTTGCCTTCCCTGCCGATGGCCCCTGGCAAAACGAACTCGAAGACTCCTTCCCCTACGAACCCACCCCGGACCAGCTCAAGGCGATCAGCGATGTCAAACGGGACATGGAGCGCTCCCAGCCCATGGACCGCCTGGTTTGCGGCGATGTGGGCTTTGGCAAAACGGAAGTGGCGATCCGGGCCATCTTCAAGGCGGTGACCGCCGGCAAACAGGTGGCCCTGCTGGCCCCCACCACGGTGCTGGCCCAGCAGCACTGGCGCACCCTCAGTGAACGCTTCGCCCCCTATCCGCTCAAGGTGGCCCTGCTCAACCGCTTCCGCACCACGCTCGAGCGCAAAACGATCCTGGCGGGCCTGGGCGAAGGCAACGTCGATGTGGTGGTCGGCACCCACCAGCTGCTGGGCAAGGGCACCCACTTCAAACAACTGGGGTTACTGGTAGTCGATGAAGAGCAGCGTTTTGGCGTGAATCAGAAGGAAAAAATTAAGGCCCTGCGCAAGGACGTGGACGTGTTGACCCTCTCGGCCACGCCCATTCCCCGCACCCTCTATATGAGCCTCTCGGGCGTGCGCGAGATGAGCCTGATCACCACGCCACCGCCCCTACGTAGGCCGATCAAAACCCACCTGGCCGCCCTCGATGAGGAGGCGGTGCGCAGTGCCATCCGCCAGGAACTCGATCGCGGCGGCCAGATTTTCTATGTGGTGCCGCGGGTGGAGGGCATCGAGGATGTGGCCGGCCAACTGCGCCAGATGGTGCCCGGCCTGCGCCTGCTGGTGGCCCACGGCCAGATGGCCGAAGGGGAACTGGAAAGCGCCATGGTGGCCTTCAACGCCGGCGAAGCCGATCTGATGCTCTGCACCACCATCGTGGAAAGCGGGCTCGATATTCCACGGGTGAACACAATCTTGATCGAGGACGCCCACAAATTCGGCCTGGCCCAGCTCTATCAATTGCGCGGCCGGGTTGGCCGCAGTGGCATCCAGGCCCATGCCTGGCTGTTCTACCCCGGCGACGCCTCCCTCTCAGAAGCGGCCCGCCAGCGGCTACGGGCAATCCAGGAATTTGCCCAGCTGGGATCCGGCTACCAGCTCGCCATGCGCGACATGGAAATTCGCGGGGTGGGCAATTTGCTCGGGGTAGAGCAAAGCGGCCAAATGGAAACGATCGGCTTCGATCTTTATATGGAGATGCTGCAAGAATCCCTCGCTGAAATCCAGGGCCAGGACATCCCAGCCGTTGATGACACCCAGATCGACCTCCCAATCACCGCCTTCATCCCGGGCGATTGGATCACCGAAAACGACGAGAAGATCGCCGCCTACCGGGCCGCCGCCGAGTGCGACAGCATGGAGACGCTGGTGGAACTGGCCGCCGGCTGGGTGGATCGCTACGGCGCTATCCCCGCCCCGGTACAAAGCCTGCTTCAATTAATGCAACTGAAATTACTAGCCAAGCGCTGCGGCTTCTCCCGGATCAAACCAGAGAAACCCAATATTGCCTTGGAAACACCGATGGAGGAACCCGCCTTCCGCCTGCTACGCCAGGCCCTACCCCAACACCTGCATGGACGCCTCGTTTACCAGGGCGGCCCCGGCAGCACCGCCAAGGTGTTGGCCCGGGGCCTAGGGGTGTTGCCCATCGAGAAGCAACTCGAACAACTAATGGAGTGGCTCAAACTGATGGTCGACCAGCTGCCGGGCAGCGATGGCCTCAGCGACCAGCAACGGCGGCAGCAACTGGAAGCCCGTAATGCCGAGGTGCTGCGTGTTTAAACGCTCTCCCCAAAGGCCGTCTCTCAGCAAGAGGTCCAGGCCAACCAACGGGAGCGGGTTGGCCGCCTGGCCGAAGTTGGCCCTGGGCCTGGCCATGGGCCTGGGCTTGCATGGATGCGGCTTGCCCGGGCCCCTCCAACGCCAAACCCTGATCGTGTATGTCGATCCACCCGATACGGCCACCCTCAGCAAAGAGAGTCTTCACAGCGCCTGGGATCCCCTGCTGAAAGCTTACCAACGCTTGCATCCAGGGGTCCATCTCAATTTCAATTTCGTCGTCTTCCAAGACCAGCAACTCAAAGAGGAGTTGCGGCGCCGCAATAGCCGGGGATTGGGCCCCGACCTAATCGTGATCGATGCCTCAACGGCAAACGATCTTCTCAATGAAGGGCTTATTTCCCGAATCAAGGTGCCCGTAGAAGCGCAAAACAGCCTGCAACCTTGGATTCTCTCCCGGGTGCAGGTTCCAGGCGGGCTGGCGGCCCTGCCTGTTGCCCTAGAACCCCAACTGAGTTGCTACAACCGGGCCCGCATCGCTCGCCCACCAGCAACCCTCGAGGAGCTGCTTCAATTGGCCGCCTCGGGACGGCGCATTGGTCTTTCCGTCTTTCCCAAAAGCATCTGGTGGACTACCGGCCCCCTCGGGGTCAACCACGCCCTGATGCAACACCTCGAAACCCAACCCGGCAGAGGTGAACGGATCAATAGCAACGACCAAGCCGCCATCACCACCTGGCTGAGATGGCTAAGGGAAGCCTCACTACAGAGCCATATCAATTTCTTTAATAACGACGAAGATTTGCTCAACGGTCTCAGCAATGGCCAACTGGATTGGATCAGTTGTTTAAGTTTTAACCTACCAAGGTTGAAGCGCCAGATGGGGGACAATCTTGGCGTTGCCAACCTGCCTGCAGGCCCCTATGGGATGGCCTCGCCCGACTCCCTGCTACGGGTAGTTGGCTTCGGCGTCAATTCCTCCCCAATTCAACGCCAGCGGGCCATGGAGTTGGGACTGCTGCAATTAAACCCGCTGATGCAGCATTTATTAACTGTCAACAACCAGCAAAGTCTGCCTGTCAATCGCTTTGCGCAGGCCCCCGTTGCCAGCTCCGCCAAGCTGAAGGCGCTGATCAATGCCCAGGAACAATTCAAGCAAAGTTCCTTGTTTTCCCAATCACCATTGGCCCTCAATCGATTGGACAATTACAGCAGGGAGCTAGAAGCTTTATTGACGCAGGTGGTCGTCGATGTGATCGGGCCCGAACAAGCAAGCGCGCGCTTAATCAAGATTCTGAGGCAACCCTGATGGGCGATCTGCTAGTGGCGATGATCAGCTGGTTGGGCTTCCTGCAAAGGCCAGATGTGCTCAAGCAGCTCCTGGCGATTGGCCTAGCGCTGCTCCTTGGACGCCGGTTGGCCCGCTCGCCCTGTTGGGGCTACCTGCCCCGCTTCGCCCCGTTGCGGCGCCCCCCCATCCCCCTGGTTGAGGAAGCGGCCCTGCTGCTGATGATCCCCCTGCTCTCGATGGCGGGCCAAGCGAGTGGTTTGGTCCTGCTGGTCGCCCAAATCAAGGCCGCCTGGCTGGGCCTGGCCCTGGTGGAGCAGCAACTGCTCAAGCGCTGGCTGGGTGATGAGATGCGCCTGCGACTCTCAAGCCGGCTGCTGCGGCCAGCCCTCCTGATCGCCACCGTGCTGATTGGCCTGGACGCGGTGGACAACCTGCAGCAATTGGCAAGCGTGCCCCTGGGCCAGCTCTTTGGCTCCGTCATCCGTCTGGGGGAGTTCTTCCAGGTGCTGGTGGTGCTTTACGTACTGGCTATCGGCTCGGGACCGCCCGCCACCGGCCTTGGCTGGCTCTGCCAACGCGGTTTGGGCATCAGCGAAGGCAGCCGCCGAGCCCTGGAGCTGATCCTGCGCTATTGCTTTGTGAGCATCGGCATTGTCTGGGCCCTTGGCAACCTGGGTTTTAGCCAGACCGGCCTCTTCGCCATTGCAGGAGGCCTGTCTGTGGGCCTGGGCTTTGGCGTCAAGGAGGTGTTCTCCAACTTCATCAGTGGTCTGTGGTTGCTGTTTGAAGGCTCGGTGCGACCGGGGGAAGTGCTGATCATTGATGGCGAAGCCTGCGAAGTGCGCCGGCTGGGGTTGCGGGCGGCGGTGCTGTGGCGCCGCAGCGACAACGCCGAGCTGCTGATCCCGAACCAAACCTTTTTCACCTCGACCACGGCCACCTTCACCGGCAGCGACCGGATGCGCCGCGGACTCTTGATGGCTTCTGTGGTGGGCACCATCGTCCCGGCCGAGGTGATCGCCCGCCTGGAAGCGGTGGCCACGGCCCAGGCGGGGGTGTTACGGGAGCCAGCAGCCAAAGCCACGATTGAACAATTTGGCGCCACAACAACCTCCTACAAGCTGACCTACTGGATGGCCGATCCCCTCAGCATCCGCGAGGTGAGCAGCGAGCTCAAGCTGGCCCTATGGAGCCGCTTCAACCCCGAGGACATCAGCCTCGAGTAAGGCGTGGGCTGAGGGACTGTGGGCTGGGACTGGGGCTTGGGCTTGGGCTTGGGCTTGGGCTGAGGGAGTTTGGGCTGGGGTGCCAGCGGGCCCACCGCCCAGGCCCCTCTCAGCTTGCGCAATTCTTCGTTACAATAAGGACATCTTTCGTTACCGCAGCGCCGTGGGTGAGCTGATCGAGCAAGGGACCGCAAGTGGTGGCTTCAGCCTGCTAAGCGGCCTGGTCTGCCTGCTGGCCCTCGGCCTTTACGGCCTGATGGCCCGCGACCAGGAAAACAATGACGACGACGATTCGAGCCCAGGCGGTGGCCTGATGCAGCCGGTGGCCTGAGCTGGCCATCTCGCCATTGTTAAAAAATAAAAAACCCTGCTGCCGACAAGACAGAAATCAGATATTTTTGCTTTTGATGGCTACCGATTCCCGAAAAGGCAAGTTAGTGCATCTTAAAAATATATTCTTCACGAATTTACTTAGTCCATTCTGAGTTTAAAATAAACTTAAATGTTTCCGATCTTTGGTTGACTGGATAACTTCGGGCAACCAAAGGGGGCAGAGACTTGCTGACCCCTTGGCCTTAGTTGGCGGCCTTGCCTCCCCCCAGGGACGCCGGCACATTGCTACTGCCAGGCTTGAAGGGCCGTTGGGCCACCCCGGCCTCGCGCAGCAGTTTGATCAGGCTAGTTTCGGCCGCCACAAACTGGCTGTCCTTTTGGGTGGCGATGTCTTCAAGCTTGAGTTTCTGGGCGTCAGCATCGGAAATTTTCGCGACCACATCGGGCTCAATGCCGCGGTGATGGATATCGCGGCCGCTGGGGGTGAGATATTTGGCAATCGTCACGGTCATACCGGACCCATCGGATAGTCCGCGCACCGATTGGACCAGGCCCTTGCCAAAGGTTTTCTGGCCCACCAGTAGGGCCCGATGATTGTCCTGCAGGGCACCCGAGAGAATTTCGCTGGCGCTGGCCGAGCCCTCATTAACCAGGATCACCAGGGGGCGCTTGGTCAGGGCATGGCCATTGGCCCGCTTGACGTCCTGAATGCCATCGCGGGTCTTGGTGGACACGATCACGCCCTCATCGAGCCACTGGCGGGCAATGGCCACACTGGCCATCAGCAGGCCGCCGGGGTTGCTGCGCAGGTCGAGCACGTAGCCCTGCACGCCCTTGGCTTCTAGGTCCTTCACCGCCGCAGCCATGTCCCGGGCCGCATTGGCGTTGAATTGTTTGAGGCGGATATAACCAAGGCGCTCGCTATCGGGGCCGGATTTGAGCTGGTGCTCCACGGTGTGGAGCTCAATGCGTTCGCGCACTAGGGGCGCAGTGATCAGGGCATCCTTGCGGCGCAGCTGAATGGTCACCTTGGTGCCGGCTTCGCCGCGAATCAGCTTGACCGCCTCTTCTGTCGACATGCCCTTGGTGGCTTTGCCATCGATCGAGACAATCACGTCCTTGGGCAAAACACCGGCTCGAAAGGCAGGCGACCCTTCGATCGGGGCAATCACCACCAGCTCCTTGCTGTCCTTGTCAATGCTCAGCTGGATGCCAACCCCGGATAATTGGCCCGAGGTATCAATCTGCATCTCCTTGAATTCACGGGGATCAAGGAAACGCGTGTAGGGATCACTGAGGGAGGACAACATGCTGCGGATGGCAGCATAACCTTGCTTCGGAGTTTCATAATTCTTGGCGAGAAGTTCGCGCCTTAATTCGCGCCAACGCTCCGGCGAGTACTTTCCGGTGGTATCAAGATAATCGCGGAAAACAATCTGCCAAGTTTGATCAATCACCTCCTTAGGGCTGTCGCTGATCAGGGAGGCAAGGCTCGGGGCGTTAAGCAACTCACTCCCCACCAGCACGCTGGCGGCCAGAGCCCCTGTGCCCATCAACACCACAACGCCGGTGCGAGCCCTACCCATCAATAACACCCGTAAATGTGGAGATTGCCCTCAAGGTAGCCCGCCAAGGCGAATCGGCGGCAGCGGGGAAAACCGGACTGGGGCCAGCCTGGCGACCGAACCCTGGCGGGGGTCTTGACAGGGTTCGATTTGGCGGAGTGGCTAGGGGGATCGCTTTGGGTTGGGGTTTGGCCAGAACCATGGCAGCCCTTGCCCAGGTTGGCTTCGGGGCGCGTCCAGCCAAAGGCCAGGCCTGGCCAATCTTGATCCGTTAGGGATCAACCCAACGCCCGTCCTCCTGAATCAGGGCAATCAGGGCCGCCACCCCCTCGGCCTCCGGCACCCGCCGGATTTCATCGCGGCCCCGGTAGAGGGAAATGGTGCCGGGGGTCTTACCGACATAGCCGTAGTCGGCATCGGCCATTTCGCCCGGTCCGTTGACGATGCAACCCATCACGGCGATATCGAGGCCGGTGAGGTGGGCCGTGGCGTCGCGCACCTGGTGGAGCACCTCCTCGAGGTTGAACAGGGTGCGGCCACAGCTGGGGCAGGCCACGTATTCGACCATGGTCTTGCGCAGGCCGAGGGCCTGCAGGATCGAGTAACAGACCGGAATCTCCTTCTCCGGCGCCTCGGTCAGGGACACCCGGATCGTGTCGCCCAGGCCATCGGCCAGCAGGGTGGCAATGCCTGCGGTGCTCTTGATGCGGCCGTAATCGCCATCGCCGGCCTCGGTGACGCCCAGGTGCAAGGGGTAATGGAAGCCCTCGAGGTCCATGCGATGGGCCATCAGCCGGTAGGCCGCCAGCATCACCGGCGCCCGCGACGCCTTCATCGACACGACGATGTTGTGGAAATCGAGCCGATCACAGATGCGGATGAATTCGAGGGCCGACTCGACCATCCCCAGGGGCGTGTCGCCGTAGGTGAAGAGCATGCGCTCCGCCAAGGAGCCGTGGTTGACGCCAATGCGCAGCGCCTTGTCCTGGCTCTTGAGCAGGCTTACCAAGGGTTCAAAGGTGAGGGTGATGCGATCGGCGATCTGGGCCAGTTCGGCCTCGGAAAAACTGGTGCGGTTTGGATCGGGCTTGTCAAACACAAACAGGCCCGGATTAATCCGCACCTTGTCGACGTGTTGGGCCACCTCCAGGGCAATCTTCATGCCGTTGTGGTGCACATCGGCCACCAGGGGCACCGGCTGGTAGGTGTCTTCCAGACGTTTGCGAATCTCGGCCACGGCCTTGGCATGGGCCAGGCTCGGCACAGTGAGCCGCACAATTTCGCAGCCCGCCTCATGCAGGCGGCGAATGCCGGCGGTGGCCCCTTCGATATCGAGGGTGTCCTCATTGATCATCGACTGCACCACTACCGGGTGCTCACTGCCGATCTGGATGGGCCCAACCCGCACGCTGCGGGTTGGGCGGCGGCGGATCACCGAATCAAAGCGGGGATCGCTGGCCCAATCGGCGCCGCTGCCGCCTTGGGAGGGGTCAGGGTTCATCCCCGGGTTGGCAGCGTCGGGGCGGGCCAGGGTGCCGGTCATCGGGCGGGGCCGGAAGGGGGCCCCAAGCCTGTCACAGACCGCCCAGGACTGGCGGGGCTGCTGGCGGGAGCAGCTGCTGGTGGGAGCGGGAGCAGCTGCTCCCGCACGGCCTCCAGGTCCGCTCGGGTCAGGTCCCTGGGCCGGCCTGGCTGGGTAGAGCCGTTGCGCAGCAGGTAGGCGGGATGGAAGATCGGCATGCAGGCGCGCCCCTCAAACGACGTCCACTGGCCGCGCAACTGGCTGATCGGCCCCTTGAGCCCCAGCACCGCCTGCAGGGCCGTCGCACCCACCAGCACCAGCACCTGGGGCTGGACGAGGGCGATCTGTTGCTGGAGCCAGGGCCGGCAGGCGGCCAGTTCCAGGGCCGTCGGTTTGCGGTTGCCGGGGGGGCGGCACTTCACGGCGTTGGCGATGTAGGCGTCCCGGTCGCTGTCGAGGCCAGCCGCTGCCAGCAACTGATCCAGCAGCTGGCCCGAACGCCCGACAAAGGGTTGGCCGAGCTCGTCCTCCTGGGCCCCGGGGGCCTCACCGATCAGCATCAGCCGCGCCAGGGGGTTGCCGCGACTGACCACCACCTGCTGGCGGCCGAGGGCCAAGGAACAGCTGCGGCAGGCCTGGCACTGCTGGGCCAAGCCTGCGAGACCCGCCTCGAGGGCCTGGTCTTGGGGGCGGGCTTCAGGGGCCATGGCGGAGGCAACAGCCCTGGAGCCAACCCGGGCCGGGGGTTCCGTTGGCGGTGGCGGGGCTGGAAGGCTGTCGATCGCTCGGGCCTGGCGGTCCCAGCCAGGGTCCCATGGCCCAGCCGACCCGACCCGGCTAAGGCCCCGGGGGGTGGCCCCGGGGGAGAGCCCCGGGCCAGGCGCAGCCCAACCAGGAGCCCGTTTCACCGTGGGCCCCGCCCCTTCCCCCTGGGGGCGGGGCGGGGCCCAAAAGGTCTGCGCGGAACCTTTGGCGTGGCCGGCGTAGGGCAGGATGCACGATTGTCCAGGCATTCCTTGGGATGCCGCCCCCGACGCTGCACCGATGCTGCGCCCGATTGAGCTCTCTGCCCGGGCAGAAGCGTTGCAGCCCTCCTTGACCCTGGCCATCGCCGCCCGGGCCAAAGCCCTGCGCGCCGATGGCCATGACATCTGCAGCCTCAGTGCGGGGGAGCCGGATTTCGATACGCCGGCCTTCATCCGCCAGGCCGCCACGGCGGCCCTTGAGGCCGGCCACACCCGCTACGGACCGGCCGCCGGCGAACCGGCCCTGCGCCAGGCGATCGCCGCAAAACTCAGCACTGAAAATCAGGTTCCGACCAGCGCCGACCAGGTGCTTGTCACCAACGGCGGCAAGCAGGCCCTTTACAACCTCTTCCAGGTGCTCCTCGGACCCGGGGATGAATTGCTGCTGCCCTCGCCCTACTGGCTGAGCTATCCGGAAATGGCCCAGCTGGCCGGCGCCAGCGTGCGACTGATCCCCAGTACCGCCGCCGACGGGTTCCGGCTCGATCCCCAGCAGCTGGAGGCGGCGATCACGCCTGCTAGCAAGCTGCTGGTGCTCAATAGCCCCTCCAATCCCACCGGCATGGTGCTTGGGCTGGGTGATCTGGAGGCCATTGCTGCGGTCTTGCGCCGCCACCCCCAGGTGGCGGTGGTGTGCGATGAGATCTACGAGTTTCTGCTGGCCCCAGGGCTGATCCACCACAGTTTTGCGGCCGTGGCCCCAGATCTTGCCGGCCGAATTTTCACGGTGAACGGCTTTGCCAAGGGTTGGGCCATGACCGGCTGGCGGGTCGGCTGGCTGGCGGGGGCCCAGCCCGTGATCGCCGCCGCGAGCGCCCTGCAAAGCCAGAGCACCAGCAACGTCTGCAGCTTCGCCCAATACGGCGCCCTGGCGGCGATCGACGGCCCCCGGGACTGCGTCCACGCCATGGCGGCCGAATTCAGCCGGCGCCGCCGCCTGCTCAGCGACGGCCTGATGCAGCTGCAGGGGCTGGCCCTGGTCCCGCCCCAGGGGGCCTTCTATGCCTTTGCCGACATCAGCAGCAGGGGCCTCGATTCGATGACCTTCTGCAACCGGCTCCTGGAGGAGCAGGGCCTGGCGGCCGTGCCGGGGGTCGCCTTTGGCGATGACCGCTGCATCCGCCTCTCCTGCGCCGCCTCCCCGGCGACGATCGAGGACGGCCTGGCCCGGCTTGGGCGGTTCCTCGCCAGCTGTTGAGGGGCTGCAAGCCCGTTAAACCCTTTCCTTCCCTTCTCTTCCCTTCCGAAACTCCATGGCCATCCGAGAACGTTGGGCCGCCGTCCTGGCAGGTCTGTCCCTGGTCCTGCTGCCGGCGGCCCTTCCTGGGGGAACCCCCGGCGGCCCCAGCCTGCTCCCCCCCGCCCGGGCCGAGCAGGCCCAGGGCCAGGCCAAACCGGTATTGCGCATCGGCGCCATCCCCGACCAAAAACCAGAAAGGCTGAACCGCCTCTATCCCCTAGTGGCCGCGGAACTGGAGCGCCAATTGGGCGTGCCGGTGACCTACGTACCCGTGGTCGATTACACCGCCGCCGTGACGGCCTTCCGCACCGGGGACCTGGATCTGGTCTGGTTCGGGGGCCTCACGGGCGTGCAGGCCCGCCTGCAGAAGCCCGGCGCCCAGGTGTTGGCCCAACGGGACATTGATGTCTCCTTCCACAGCATCTTCATCGCAAACACAGGCAGCGGCCTCAAACAGATCCGTGACGTCAAGGGCCTCACCGAGCTCAAGGGCAAACGCTTCACCTTCGGCTCGGAAAGTTCCACCTCGGGCCGGCTGATGCCCCAGTACTTCCTGGCCAAGGGCGGCGTCAAACTGGCTGATTTTGCCGGCGGCGCCCCTGGCTTTAGCGGCAGCCACGACACCACCATTGCCCTGGTGCAAAGCGGCGCCTACGACGCCGGCGTGGTCAACGAGCAGGTGTGGCGCACCAGCCTGCGCGACGGCCGGGCCAACCGGGCCAAGGTGTTTGCCATCTGGCGCACGCCGGGCTATCCCGACTACCACTGGATCGGCCAGCCCAACCTCGACCAACGCTTCGGCAAGGGATTTAGCCGCAAGCTGCAGGGGGCGATCATCAGCTGGCGCACCACCAATCCCCAGCAGAAACAAATCCTGGGCCTGTTCGGCGCCCAGCAGTTCAGCCCATCGACGGCGGCCAATTACAAGCAGATCGAACAGGTGGGTCGCCAGATCGGCAAGATCCGCTGATGCCAGCCGCCCCGGCCCGGGAGCCCTTGCAGCCCAGTCCAGGTTCTGGAGCGTCCCCCCAGGCCCTGCCCTGGCTGGAGCTCAGCCAGGTCACGGTGCCCGGCCGCGGCCGGCCGCGCCTGGATCGGGTGTCGCTGGCCATCGGGCCTGGCGAACGGGTGGCCCTGCTGGGGCCCAGTGGCGCCGGCAAGAGCAGCCTGCTGGCCGTGGCCAACGGCCTGCTGCGGCCGGCCTCCGGGTCCCTGCGCTGGCTCGGGGCCCCACCGGCCCGCTCGGGCTGGGCCCGGCGCCGCCAGCAGGCCCGCATCGGCACCCTCTGGCAGGACCTGCGCCTGATCGAGGAGCTGAGCGTGCAACAAAACCTCAATAGCGCCCGGTTGGCGGCCTGGGGTTGGCCCCGGGCCCTGCTCAACCTGCTCTGGCCCCTGGACACGGCCGCCAACCGGGAGGCCCTCGCCCAGGTCGACCTGGGCGCAGAGCTTCTTAGCCAGCCGGTCAGCGCCCTCTCGGGCGGCCAACGCCAGCGGGTGGCGATCGCCCGCCTGCTGCGCCAGGACCCGGAGTTGCTCCTGGCCGATGAACCCCTGGCCAGTCTTGACCCCCGCCTGGCGGCGGAGCTGCTGCAGCTGCTGCTCAACCAGGTCAGCCCCCGGCGGGCCCTGCTGCTCAGCCTGCACCGCCCCGACCTGCTGGCCGGCTTTGATCGGGCCATCGGCCTGCGCCAGGGCCAGGTGCTCTTCGATCAACCGGCGAGCAGCATCGGCCCCGCCGACCTGGAGGCCCTCTACGACGGCGAGCAGCTGGACTCCAGGCCGTGATGGGGTCGGTGCGTCCAGCCGTCATGGGGGCCAAGCTGCGCCGCGCCTGGGCGGGGCGGCGCAGGACAGGGGGCCGAGGACCGAGTCCCGATCGGACCGGCAGGTCCCTGATCTGGCCGACCGGCATCGCCGCACCGCTGGCGATGCTGGCCCCGGCGCTGGTCGTGATCCCGGTGCTGGGCTTGCTGCCGGGCCTGGTCCATGGCGGCGGTTTCGACCTGCTCGCCGCGTTTATCCAGGCGGCCTTCACCCCGTCCCTCGATCCCCTGGTGCTGGGCTCGGCCCTCAAAGGCCTGGGCACCACCGTGGGGGTCGCCCTGCTGGGCTGGGCGGCCAGTGGCCTGCTGGGCCTGGCCCTGGCCCTGGCCAGTTCGCGCCAGGTCTGGGAGAGCTGCTGCGGCCAGGTCTGGCCGGCCAACCTGCTGCGGCGGCTCCTGGCCCTGCCGCGCTCGATCCATGAACTGCTCTGGGGCTTGCTGCTGCTCCAGGTCGTTGGCCTGCAACCGGCCGTGGCGATCGCCGCCATTGCCATCCCCTACGCGGCCCTGGTGGCCCGGGTGCTGGGCGACCAAATTGATGCCCTACCCAGCGGCTCCCTGGCGGCCCTGCGCTGCAGTGGCGTGGCGGCCCCCCAGGCCCTGCTCACCGCCCTGGGGCCGCCCCTGCTGAGCGGCCTGCTCAGTTATGGCGGCTACCGGCTCGAATGCGCCCTGCGCAGCGCCACCCTGCTGGGTGTGTTTGGGCTAGGGGGCCTGGGCACGGAGCTCAAGCTCTGCCTGCAATCGCTGCAATTTCACGAACTCTGGACCGGCCTCTGGCTGCTCCTGGCGGTGATGCTGCTGCTGGAGACGGGCCTAGGCGGCCTGCGGCGCCGCTGGTTGATGCCCCGCCGCCTGGACCTGGGGGGGGCCTCCTCTGGGGAGCCTGGGCTCGCCCCTAGGACGGCCCAGGCGCCCGGCTTAGGGATCGCCCTGGCCCAATCGGCGCCAGCGGGCGCTGGGCTGGGCAGCAGCAATCTCTCCGGTGGCAATCTTTCCGTCAGCAATCGGCTCCGCCCCGAACCGCGGGTCTCCGGCCCCTGCTCCGCCGAATCCAGCCCCGGGGCCCGGGGTCTGGGTCTGGGTCTGGGTCTGAGCCTGGGTCTGGGCGGCCCGAAGCACAGCCTCGGCCGCCGCGGCCGCGAGATGGTGCTGGCCCTGGTGGTGCTGGCGCCGCTGCTGGTTTGGCTGGCCCAGGCCATGGGCGTGCAACCGGTGGCCCTGCTGCACTGGCAACCCTTGCCGAACCTGAGCGCGGCCTCCTGGGCGAGCGTTCTGAGCCTGCCCTGGGCCCGGCTGGTGGGCACCACCCTGCTGCTGACCCTGGTGGCTGCGGCCCTGGCGGTGGGGCTGGCGCCCCTGCTGCTGCTGGTGATTGCCCCCTGGCCCGGGGCCCGGCCCCTGCTGCAACTGGCCTGGGCCCTGGCCCGCCTCTGGCCGCCTCCCCTCAGTGCCCTGCTGCTGCTGTTGCTGCTCAAACCCGGCCTGGTCACCGCCGCCCTGGCCCTGGGCTTCCACAACCTGGGCGTCCTGGGCCGCCTCCTGCTCGAGGCGAGCGACGATTCCCCGGCCCCGGCTGAGCTAGCCCTCAAGGGAGCTGGCGTCGGCCCGCGGCTGGCCCTGCTCTATGGCCGGTTCAGCGGCCTAGCCCGCAGCTACCTGGCCTATGGGGCCTACCGGGCCGATGTGATCTTGCGCGAAAGCGTGGTCGTGGGCCTGGTCGGGGCGGCGGGGCTGGGCACCCAGCTGCTGGAAAGCCTCAGCAGTTTTGCCTGGGACCAACTGCTGGCCCTGCTGGTGGTCTACGCCCTGCTCACCCTGGTAGGGGAAGATCTCAGCGACCGGGCCCGGCGCCGACTCCTGGGCCCAGCCTGATCAACCCGCCTGGCCAGGACCCCTGAGCCCGCTCCAATCTCCCCGCTCCAATCACCCCGCTCCACGCCCCCCCTGGGCTCCGTTTCAGCTCCTGCACCCCCGAGCCCCCATGGCCCAACCCATCCCCCGCAAACTGATCGTGATCGGGGATAGCGGCGTTCTGGGCTGGGGTGATCCCGAGGAGGGCGGCTGGTGCGAACGCCTGCGCCGCCATTGGATGGGACTTCCCGGCGGGCCCGTGGTCTATCCCCTGGGGGTGCGGGGCGAGGGCCTCGAACGGGTCGCCGCCCGGCTGGAACGGGAGGTGGCCTGCCGCGGTGAACGGCGGCGCCAGCTGCCCCACGGCATCCTGCTGGCGGTGGGACTGAACGACAGCGCCCGGGTCGGCCGGCCCGATGGCCGGGCCCAACTCGATGGCGACGGTTTCCTCTTTGGCTCGCAGCAGCTTATTCGCCAGGCCCAGGCCCTGGCACCGGTGTTCGTGCTGGGCCTAACCCCAGTCGAT
>Ga0164295_10001143_pt1 | contig 21998 bp, 17 predicted proteins | sample GEODES006metaG_FD_111798 | JGI IMG/M metagenome (GOLD analysis project Ga0164295, IMG submission 111798) | Oligotrophic lake water microbial communities from Sparkling Lake, Wisconsin, USA - GEODES006 metaG | ecosystem: Environmental > Aquatic > Freshwater > Lake | place: USA: Sparkling Lake... | reverse complement strand
GTGGCCACTGGCCTGGTACAGCCCGAGGGGCCCGCAGCAGAGGGCGTCTTCGCGTTCATCACGCCGGAGCTCGGCCGACAGCTGGCCGACTTGCACCCCGATGATGCGCGCCGTGCGCTGCACGTTCGCGTCGCGACTCAGCTGCGCGGGAGCACGCCCGCTCGGACGCTCGACGAGCAGAGGACCCTCACGGTCGACGTGACCGAGACGTGGTCCGAGGCGCGCCGCCGCGAGCGCCGCGTCGATGAAGAGAACGCGCGCTTGGGCTTGGCGGCTCGACACTTCGCACGCGCAGCGCGCCCCCAAGCGGCCGCTGAAGCTGCGGTCACGCTCGCCGAGCGCGTGCTCGAGACCGCCGGCGGGCACCCCTTCTTGGTCGGCCGTTGGGGCAAGCGCGAGGACCGTGAGCGGCGCCTGAGCATCTACTCCGCGATCCGCGAGGCGGGTCGGTTGCTGGCGCGCGCTCGGGCAGAGCACCCGGAACCGGCGGGTGACGCCGACCTCGCATCGACGAGCGTACGCGTCATGGCGATGCGCGCGCGGTTCCGCGCGACCACCGGCGAGTTCCGTGAAGCGCAGCAGCTCGCGGAGAGCGCCGCCGAGCTTGCGGCTCACGTCCAGAGCGCGTCCATCCGCATCGGCGCGCTCAAGGTCCTCGTCGAGGTCGGCTACTCGGCTGGCGACCAAAATGCGGGTCGCGCCGCCCTCGGTCGCCTGCTCGGGGAGCTGCTCCGCGCGTCCGACCATGACGCCCGGCGAGCATACACTTGGGTAGCCGAGGCGCTGGCGCGCTGGGAGTGGCACGGCCTGCACGACCGCACTCACCCGCACGTGCTCGAGCGCCTGCGCGCCATCGGCGACAACCGCGGCGTGGTGCGGGCCCGCCTTGACCGCCTCACGCACGCGCCGGATGACGTCACCACGGCGCGCCAAGCGCTGCTCGACGAGGCGCTCACCGAGGCGCGCGCAACGCACCAAGTCGCCTATGCCGCCGAGCGTCTCGCGACCTCAGCCGCCGAGGTCATTGGGCAGATCGTCGACGCCCACTACGATGCGTTGAGCGGTGAGTTCTTCCCGCCCGACCTCTTCGGCGACCACACCGGCGAGGACGACGAGGCGCGCCCACGCTTGCCGACGATCATCGACCGCCTGCAGTGGCCGGTCGACCTCATGGAGCAAGCCGAAACGCTCTCACGAGAGTCCGACCAGCGGCTGACGCGTCTGCGCGTCCATAGCGTGATGCTCGGGGTCATCTACGACACGCGCGAGCGCTTCGGCGACCTGCTCGACCGCTGGCTACCGGGCGCTGATGACCAACGCCCTGTGCGCCTCGTCGAGCTGCTCGAGCTGCTGAACCACGGCTTCTTCTCGCTCGAGCACCTCGAGACCGTGACGGACCGGACGATCCAGCTCGGACAGCTCTTGGGCCTCGACCAGGTCGTGGCGGACACGATCTACGAGGCCCTCGACCGCGACCTGCCGGTTGCAGTGCGGCGGTCCGTCACGTTCTTTGACATGGCGCGCGCTGCTTACGAGCGCGTGGGCGATGTCTACGGCCTCGTCACGCTCTTGCTGGTCGAGCACCGCCACGCGGTGCGTGGCGCCGATGGCCGCGCGCAGGCGCTGATTGGGCTGACACATGCCTTGGTTCAGGAGCGCGGTCAGGAGCTGACGACGGAGCAGCGCGGCTTCGTGCACACGCGCCTCGGTGAGCTCATGCTTGAGATCGACGAGACCCCCGAGGACGCCGTCGCGGAGCTTGAGCGCGCCATCACGTGCTACGACCAAATCGGCGATGTAGAGCGCGTACAAGTGCTCGGAGACCTGCTGCGCGACCTCTACAGCAAGATGGGCGACCTGGGCCGCTACCGCGTGCTGCGAGACCGCTTCCGCGCGCTCGAGAGCCCCACCCCGACGATCGACCCGCTCGGCTTGGAGCTGCGTATCGAGCACTTGCTCTCACTTGCGCGGCAGGAAGAGAACGACGAGCGCGCCATCAAGATGGTGGAACGCTGCGTCCAGCTCTTCGGGCGGATGCCCGGCTCCACGACGCGCATCGACGAGTGCTACGTTGAGATCAGCAAGATCTGCAGGCGGCGGGCGGACGAGGCGCAGTCCGAAGAGAGCTACACCGACTGGCTCCAGCGCAGCCTTGAGGCCGTGCGCCGCGCCATCGCGATCAACCGCTCGCTGGGGAACTGGCACCGCGTCTTCGAAGAGATGCACGAGCTCTTCGACGACTTGCTCGGCCTCGGCGACTTCGACGCCTATCTCGAGGCCCGTGGCGAGAGCCGCGACCTCGCGTTCGGCGTCGGGCATGTCCACGAGCTGCTTTACCTGTTCGATGAGCACCTGCACGTCGACCCCGAGCGTGGCTTCGACCCCGAGCGGTTGCCTGAGATCCGGGGCTACTTCGAGGCGTTGAGCCGCTACCTGCTGGGGCTTGGTGCGGTCACGACCGCGCTCAACCTGAAGCGGACGTTCCTGACGTTCTGCGCGACGATCGGCGACGCGGAGCTCGCCGGGCACTACGCCGCGTGGCCGCCCCGCGCAGACGCATGACCCTGACCGTGGCGCGACGCGCGCGCGCGGCTGCACTGAGCGCAGCGCTCTCAGCGACGCTATTGACCTGCGTGGCCACGGCGACCGAGCGGGTGCAGCGGGTGCCGGTCGACGCGCTGACCGTCGCCGCGCCGGACGCCGTCTTGGTCGCGCACGACGCGCGTCTCTCGATCATCGCGCCGGCCCCGATTCGACTCGCGGTGCCGGGCAGCCCAGACGTCGTCGCGGTGCATGTCCAAGGGTCCCTCGCCGTCGTGAGCATGGTGGACTCCGAGTTTGTCCGGCGCGCTCGCCCCACGACGAATCTGACCCTCGTGCTCGAGGATGGCGGCGCGCTCACCGTGAGATTGACCCCCGCCGCGCGCGCGTCCGACACGACGACCGACGTGCTGCGCTTCGAGCGCACGACCGCGTTCGAGGCCGCCACACAGGCGGCCGTGACCGAAGCCGCCCTCCACCTCCTGGCGATGGGGGGCGAGGTCGCCCCTCGAGTCCAAGCCGCGCTGCGCGCGCGAACGCTCGAGGCACAGCGACTGAAAGACGACGCCGAGGTGGCCGCTGCAGCCGCGCAGCCGCCCAGCGCGAGGGCCGCCCGCGCGAGGACGCAGCGGGCCTTCATCTACCTCTCAAGCGCCCAGACCGTCGAGGTCGCTGGCGCGCTCTGGCTCGACCTGTCGCTCGAGAACCACTCTCAGCCCGTCTTTCGCCCCGCCCGTGTCCGCGCGCGCGCCTCGGAGTCTGGGCCGTGGCATCCCGACGAAGACGTTCGGTTTGCCTTGGCGGGCGACGCGGTGCCCGCAGACGGCCGACCTCGGGCGCTGGCGGTGCGTGTGCGCTCTCACGATGGGTCAGGCGCTCCCAAGGTCGTCGAGGTCGAAGTCTGTGAGGCTGCGGATGGCCGCTGTGTCCGCTTGCGTCTCCCATGACACGCGAGCCCGCGCCCGAGCTGCCTGGGGTGCGCGTCGTCGGCCTGCTCGGCCGCGGCGGTCAGGGGAGCGTCTGGGCGGCGCGTGACGAGCGCCTCGACCGTGAGCTGGCGATCAAGGTCCTCTCGCGGCGAGATGCTTCCGCACGGGCACGCTTCGAGCGAGAGGGCGTCGCCCTCGCGCGGGTCAGGCATCCCGGCGTCGCCGTCGTTCACGGCGCCGGCACCCTTGAGGACGGTCGACCCTATCTCGCGCTGGAGCGCTTTGGCACCGGCACGCTCGCGGACCTGATGGCCTCGGGGCCCACCCTCTCGCCCACCGCCGCCAGCGATGTCGGTGTACAGCTCCTGGAAGCGCTCGCGGCCGTGCACGCCGTGGGGCTCGTCCACCGTGACCTCAAGGCCAGCAATGTGCTGTGGGACGCGCCGACCGGCAGAATCAAGATCGCGGACTTTGGTTTGGCGCGCGACCCCGAGGCGCCCGGCCCCACCTCGCCCGGCGCGCTCGTTGGGTCGCTTGAGGCGCTCGCGCCTGAGCGGTTCACGGGCGCGCCCGCGACACCGCAGAGCGACCTCTGGGCGGCGGGCGCGCTGCTCTTCGGCCTGCTCGCTGGGCGACCACCGTTCGTCCTTGACCCCGCAGCGCCGGCCGAGTGGCACGCCGCGCTCGTGGCGGAGCCGCCGCCGCTGCCGCCGCGTGTGCCTGCCCCCGTCGCGAGAGTGTGCGCGGCCCTCCTCGCGGTCGACCCCGACGCCCGCCCGCGGAGCGCCGCAGAGGCGGCCCACCGCCTCGCCGTCACGGCACGCGGGTCCGCGACGCTCGTGCCGGGCGACGCCGCACAGACGACGACTTCGTCCAGCGCAGCACGCCACGTAGGGTCACCCGTCCTCAGCGCGGTCGCTGTCATCGCGGCCCTGGGTGTGCTCGGCGGGCTCAGCTGGCAAGCCGCGCGCGAGCCCGTCGCCACGACGGGCCTCGCCCCCCCTGAACTCGCAGGCGCAGGGGCACCGGGTACCCCGACCTCGGCGACCCCACCGCTCGTGGTCACGCCCCCCCCATCCAGCGCGCCACCAGAGCCGATGACGCAGGCGTCCGCTCCGGCGTCACCGACGGCGTCAGCCCGCTCGGCGCCCCGCGGTCTGTCGCGTACGCCGCGGAATCCGCGCGCGCTCGAGACGCCCTTCGTCCAACCCGACCACGCGCCCACGCCTTAGCCGTCGACGCCCCTGCGCGGCTCGGGCGGCCGCCCATAGAGTTGCGGACGCGCAGGCTCGACGCTCGCATCCGCGCTGCGCTGTCCGGTGCCCGCGACCTGAAAGTCACCGGTCTGAATACCCGCGTCGTCCGTCGTCGCCGTGGTATCGCCGCCCTTCGCCATCGAGCTCAGGTTGGCGCCGCCCAGAGCCCCTGCTGCGGCGACTTCGCGGATGCGCGCACGCGCCTCGGCGGCCCGGTCCGCGGCGGGCCGCGCGATGCGCAGGTCGAGCGCGTCTGGGCCCTGACCCAGCCGCCCGCGCGTCGCGGCCAGCAGCTCAAAGGCTGGGGCCGTCATCGCCATGAGCTGGCGCAGGCCCGTGAGCGCGCGCTGGAGCGCGCCGATATGCGGGAAACGGTCGTCTCGCTCGGGCGCCAAGCCCCGCAGCAAGACCGTATGCAGGCATGCCTCAAGGCGGCGGTCGAGCGTCTCCTCGGGCAACGCAGCCCAGCCGCTGCCGTCCGCCGGTCCGAACGCGGTCATCGCGGGCGGCGCGACCCCGAGGATCATCGCATGCAAGAGCGCGGTCACGGAGAACACGTCATCTCGAGGGTCGGCGGCCTCGCCATCTCGTACCTGAGGCGCGTCGAAGAGCGAATGGCGCGGGGGAATCGGCAGCGCCGCGCCGTAGGCGCCTCGGTACAGGCCCAAGTCCACAATCGAGACCCGAGCGCGTCCACCAGGTTGGGCGTCGACGATAATCGAGTCCAGATCGAGGCTCGCGGGCACGAGCGCTAGGACATGCGCGCGGCGAACCAGATCGCAGATTTGCAACGCGATCGACACGGCGCGGTCGGGCGAAAGGCGCCCCTCCTGCCGCAATAGGGCGTGCAGGTTGACGCCTTGCGGGCGCGGAACAACGACATAGGCCTCGCCGCTGGCGGTGAGGCCAACATCGCGAATCGTGCAGTACGCCGTCTCCTCGAGCGGCTGCATCCGGCGCACTTCGACCGTCATCTGGTCGACGAAGCGCTGCGGTCGTACGCCCGCGAGCGCGGGCAAGAAGAGCGTGACTCGACCGCCCGCGACGGTATCAACGGCGGCGACGTAGCGACCGACGGCCTGCTGCCCCAGCGCCCGCTCCACGAGGTAGCGGCCGTTGATGGTCTGGGGGGCGCTGTCGCTCATCGCTCGGTCCTCTGCACGTGTCTCACGCAAAATCGGGCTGGATCGTGTCGGGCTTGAGTCAAGACCGATGCTTACGGGTGCGGAGGGTCCGCAGACACCCCCCGGCCCGACTTATCGCGCGACCGCGGATGCCCGAGTCTCGCGGATGACCGTGACCTTGATCTGGCCGGGATAGGTGAGCTCGTCCTCGATTCGGCCTGCAATGTCGTTGGACATACGGACTGCGCCCGCGTCGTCTACGCGGTCTTGGTCCACCATGATCCGCAGCTCGCGACCGCCCTGAATGACGAAGTGGCTCTCGATCCCCCGCATCGACAGGCAGATGCGCTCGAGGTCTTCGATCCGCATGCTGTACGCCTCCTCGGTCGCGCGACGCGCCCCCGGCCGCGCACCGCTCAAGGCGTCGGCGGCGGCGACGATGTGCGCGAGCACCGAGTCCGGCTTTTCGTCGTTGTGGTGCGCCGCGATGGGGTGAACGATCTCAGGCGACTCGCCGCGGGCGGCTGCAAACGCCGCCCCGCTGACCGCGTGGCTCCCGGTGGCCTCGGTCTCGACCCACAGGACCTTGCCGATGTCGTGAATCAGCGCCGAGCGGCGCGCCGCGCGTGCATCCGCACCCAGGTCTTCGGCCATCATCCCGCACAGGTGCGCGGTCTCGATGGCGTGCGCCCATTGATTCTGAGTGTAGCTCGTGCGGTAGAGCAGCTTGCCGACGAGCATCAGGATTTCGGGGTGTACCTTGCCGATCTTGAGGATCTCGGCCGCCTTGTTGCCCGCCGTCCTGACGATGCGCTCTAGGTCGGCCGACGACTTGTCGAACAGCCGCTTGAGGCTGGCCTCGTTCGGCTCCTTGTCCTTGATGAGCTTCTCGAACGTGAGCCGCGCGATCTCGCGCTGGTACCCGTCGTTGATGGCCAGATAGAGCGTCTCGCCGTCCGGCTGCAGCTGAAACTCAACGCCGCTCATGGCTTGCAGCGCGCTCACCAAGCCGCCTTCGGGCGCCATCAGCCGGTCGCGTATCTTGCCCGCAGCCGGCAAGGCCACGCTCGACACGGTTCGCTCGGTGGCGAGCGCCGTGCCGTAGCGCTGGCAGACCAGATCGATCATCTCGCGCGCCGCCGGCTCGGCCTGAGCGCGGGCGTGCTCCTCCCGGAGCCGCGCTGACTTCTGGGCCGCGAGCTGAGCCTCGGAGAGCGCGTCCTGCGCGAGCTCCTCTCGCGCGGCCTCCCGCGTCACCCCGGCGCGCGCCTCGACCTGAGTCGAGACCTGGCGCTCAAGAACCTCAACCTCTGCGCGTCGCTCCCGCACGCCGTCTGAGCGGGCGTCAAGGCCCTCAAACGCTGCGTCGAGCTCGCGGCTCGACGCCTCGGCCTCCTCGCGCTGTCGCTCAAGCGTCGCGGTGCGCGCGTCTAGCCGTTGGTCCTCAGCCACGATCGCCCGCTCCCTGCGCTCCAAATCAGCGCGGAGGGTGCTGCGGAGCGTTTCGACGCGGGCGCGCGCTTCGTCGAGGACCTGCGCCCGCGCGGACTCTCCGGCGCTGCGCCCGTCTCGTCGGACCGACTCGGCCTCAGACGTCGCGAGCGCCAACGCAGCCTCGGCACGACGCTTAGACCACACGAGCATCGCGGCGACGCCCGCAGCGCAGGCGGTCGAGGCGGCAAGAACGGCTTCAAGGGCTGGCATAGCGCGAGAGCCTACCGGAAAACCGCTGCGCAATCACGGCTTCGCGCTCGGCGCCTCAGACGGCGGCGCGGTCGCGGCTGCGGATGCCTGCGCGCGCCCGAACCGAGGCGCAGCGCCCGGCTCGAGCCGCCAGCGACCGTCTTCCTTACGGAGATAGAAGTCTCGTTCTTCGGCCCCCGCCACGGTGAGGACCCGCGCGAAGTCGCCGGCCAGCGTCTCGCCCTTGACCTCGAGCGCCTTGCGGTCGAAGACGAGCTTCTCGCTCAGCTCCTGCCACCCCTCAGCGCGAGACCGCTGCTCTTGGTCCCAGCGTCGCTCAAGCCGGTGCAGTGCCGAGTTCGAGAAGTACCCCTGCACCGCGACCAAATCGCCGCCCGCGGCCGCCTCAGACGCCTTGCCGACGACCTCAGCGGGGCTGTCGCGGCACGCGGTCAGCGCGAGCAAGGCCCACGCTGCGCAGAGACCCCGCGTCGAGTGCCTCACTTGAAGGCGAGCGCCGCCGCGATGACCAAGACCACGATGATGGCGACGACGAGGACGATGTTGGACTTTCCGCCGGTCGCGGCGGCGGCCTGCTCCTCAGCGGCCGCCCGCTTGACCGCGTCGACAGCATCTGCCGTGGGCTTGCGACCGCCACCCGAGGTCAGCGAGTACTGCTGGCGCACCTCAGCGTCGACCGACTGCTTCGAAGCCTCGGCCAGCTCTTTTTGGCGAACCTCGATGTCCGCTTCTTCGCTGGCGGCGAGCTTCTCGGGGTCGATGGCGTCCATGAACCAGATCGTCTCGCGGAACTGACCCTCGCCGCCGACTTTGGCGCCCGCAGCGGGCTTGGGTGCCTCGGCAGCGGGCTTGGGTGCCTCGGCAGCGGGCTTGGGTGCCTCGGCAGCGGGCTTGGGTGCCTCGGCGGCGGGGGCAGGCGCGGCGGCCGCCGGCTCAGCAGCCTTTGTCAACGCGGCGATGCCCCCGTCCGTGGTCTGAGCGCCGAGGGCCTCGTCGACGATGATCGACGGGGTCTGCTCCTGGACGTGCGCGATGACCGCGCCCTGCACTTCGGCCAGAACGACGGGCACGGGCGCGGGCGCAGGCTCGGGGCTCGACGCAGGCGCAGCGGCGGAGGCCGGCGCGGGTCGAGCCGCGCCCAACTGCGCCACCAATGCGGCCGCTGGAGACTGAGGCGCTGCAGGGGCGGACATCGGCGCGCTCGGCGCGCTCGGCGCAGGAACGGGCAGGATGAGGCGCGGCGCTTGGATCAGCGTCGCGGCCATGTCGTCCCCTTGTGGGTGCGTGGTGGCGCTGGGGTCAGCGGCGGGTGCAGGCGCAGGCGCAGGCACATCCTGACGCGCGCCGCAGATCCCACAGAAGCGCGAACCATCGGGGATCTCGGACTGACACGAGACACACTTCATGGCGGACACCCTCGCTCGGCCGTTTCTCGTCACGCCACGCGGTCGGGGCCGCGCGCGCCCTCAAGATGCGTAACATACCATCGCCGACCTGCCGCGCAAAATCACCGCGCCCGAGTCGGGGCGTCCACCACGAAGTCCACGAGCGCGGTGAGCGCCGGATCAGGCAGGGTCTGGGCGTCGAAAGCCGGCATGTGAGTTGCGGGGTGCGCGGGTCGATTGGAGCCTCGGACCACCGCGGTGATCTCGTTTCGCGTCCATCGTGTGGCCAGCACCCCGCCTGCAGGACCGTCCTCGTGGCAGTGCCGACAGGCTGCGTCGTAGAGGCGAGCTCCGTCAACGGGACTCGAACCGCGGACGTCGTCGCTTTGAGCGGGCAATGCGGCCACGGCAGACACGAGCGCATCGAGCATGGGCGGCGCGAGCGCCGGACGATCGAGATAACGCTCGACGCACAGATTCAAGGCGACGGCGAGGTTCGGCGTCGCGCCTGACCAAAGTGAGCCACGCGTCAACGCGCCGTCTAGTCGCGGCGCGGGCCGCACAGCGCCTGCACGGATTGCGTGACAGTCGGCGCAGGCGAGCCCGCTGCGTCCGAGCGCGCGGTCCTCGAGGGATACCTGCGCAGAGGCCTGAGCGGACGCGGCGTTGGTCTTCGAGGTGACGACGGCCCAGGCGGATGGGGCCGCCGCGGGCAGAAACGCAGGCTCAAGGGCACCGCAGCCCACGCCCAAAGCCCCAACCACCGCCCAGACCGCCCGGCACCGAAGCGACCGCCCGCGCCCACCTCGACCCTCTGTCACGCGCACCTCCGCCGGAAGTGGAGCCCGAACGCGCTCCGAAAAGAAAGTGCAGCGATTCGTGCGACACGCGCGCTCTCGGGCCGATTGACAAGGGCCACTGACGATGAGGTCAACCCGATGCAGCTCCCACGCACCCTCACCTTGCTCCTTGCGCTCACGCCGATTGCCTGTGAGGAGGCGCTCGACGATGACGTGACGGTCCGCGCACATCCTCAGGGTGATGCGCTCCCCGGCCTGGATTGGGCGGCCGCGCGCGCAAGCACCGGCGGCGTTCTGGCATGGCTTGAGTCCGAGGGCTGCCTGCGGTCGCTGCAGCTCGACGCTCAGGGTGCCGAAGTCCCCGCATCGCGACGCCTCATCTGCGAGGTCGACCTGCCAGCCCTCGACGCGGCGGTGAGCGACCCTGCACGGCGCCAGACGCTTCTGCTGGGTCGACGAGGCGCGCACGCGGTCGTTGTTGCCCTCGCCGACGATGGGCCCGCGCCCCCGACGCCCCTCGAGGTCGACGTGGAGACGTCTGCCCCGCTGAGGGGCGTGGTGCGCGCCGACACGCTCTTCATCGCCGCGCTCACGCCCTCCCGCGGCGTCTTGGAGCGGGGCACGCCGCGCGGCCTCTTGGTGCCCGTCGACCTGCCGCCGCGCGCTCGGCCGAACGTCGAGGACGCATTGCCCGAAGAAGGTCGCGCGCTCGAAGCAGAGGTTGAGGCGCCAGGGGCGACCGCCGTTGGGGTCGCCCACACCGGCGAATCGGTCGCGCTGCTCCTGCAATCGCCAGAGCGCGCCTGGGCGTGGGTCTGGTCGGCGTGGGAGCCCTGGATGGCGGCCCCTGTCGCGCTCCCCGGTCGAGCGCTGAACGCGCGGATGACAGCCGACGCGGACGGCCTGTGGTGGGTCGTCGCGCGGGGTCCCAAGGCCGATGCGGCGCGCTGGCCACAGGGGCACCGGCACGTGGACCTCATCGCGTCCGAGGTCGAGGTCGCGCCGCGACCCGAGGGTGGCGTATGGGCGGTGTGGCGCGATGCCCAAGGCGACGTCTTCGCGCGCGACCACACTTCACAGGGTGATGAGGTCGACGCGCCGGGCTGCGTCGTCGGACCCATCGAAGCGCTCAGCGGCTCGCGAGGCAAGCTCGCCGTCGTTGCGCTGCGCGGTGGGGCACTTGCGTGTGCGCGGGTCGGCGGCGGAGCACCGACCTGTGTGCGCGTCGACCCTGTGCCCGCAGGTCACGCCCGCATCATCGCGCGGTGTTCCGAATAAACGCCGCCATCAGGTCGCGGCTGCCCTCGGAGAAGTTGTTGTCGCTGTCCTGCCAGTCGGCCTCGACCAGCCACAGGCGGCCCGCGCCGACGTTGATGTAGCCGATGCTGACGTTATTCGCGTCCCACCCGCCGATGGGTACGAAGCCGGGCATCAGGTCGCCGCGGATGTGATAGCCGCACCCCGTCGCACCGTTCGGCACCGGCGCGAACATGTTCTGCGCCCAGAAGGGGTCGGCGGGCGAGAACTGCACGACCGGCTGCACATTGTCCTGGCAGCCCCCGTTGCGCTGGCCTTGGGGCACGTTGGCACCGAAGATCTGGTTATAGACCGTGTGCGCGATGTTGTACTCGGTGATGATCACGCCGCCGTCCTCCAGATATCGCCGCCACGCGGGGCCGTTGCCCCCGATGGGCGCGCTGCGTGTGAGGAGCAGGGCCTGTGAATCCGCGTCCGGGTTGCAGGCGTTCAGCAGCCGCACCGGCAGCTCGGCGAGGTCGCCGCGAATAAACTCGTTCGCAGACCGACCGGGGTTACCGCACACGAGGACGTTCGGCCGCAGGCTGCCGCAGCGGCCCGCCAGGCACTCGACGCCCGCCGCGCACACACGACCGCACCGCCCGCAGTTCGCCTCGTCGGTCTCGAGGTCCAAGCACGCGCCGCCGCATAGGCCGAAGCCCGGCTGCTCGCACACATCGCCCTGCGCAGCGCAGCCGTCATCGTCTGGCCAGTCGGTCGCGCCGTCGCCGTCGTCATCCATCGCGTTTGCGCACGCCGGTACTTCGCCCGCCGGGGGGTCCGTCTCGGTGTCGTCACGTGGGTCGGTGCAACCCACGTCCTGACCGTCTACGAAGCCGTCGTCGTCATTGTCCACGCCATCACCACAGCGCGGCTGGGCAGCGCCCTGGTTCGTCTCGTTGTTGTCGGCGGCGAAGCGGCATCCGACGTCGTCGGGGAAGTCCACGCGGCCGTCCGCGTCGTCGTCGCGCAAGTTCGCGCACTGCGGCTGGGCCTGGGGGTTGGCCTCGTCGGTGTCGGCGGCGGACGCGCAGCCGGGCTCGCGCGGGAAGTCCGTGACGCCGTCGCCGTCGTCGTCTGCGCGGTTCGAGCAGGCCGGCAGCTCGGCATCGTCGTCGGCGAGCTCGCTCAGGTCGCCCGCCGCGACGCACCCGGAGTCGAAGGGGTAGTCGGCGAGGCCGTCGCGGTCGTCATCCTCGGCGTTTGAGCACGCGGGCCGGACCATCGGGTCCCGCTCGCCGCTGTCGCCCGCAGACGCGCAGCCGGGGTCGTTCGGGTAATCCGTCAGGCTGTCCTGGTCGTCGTCGAGCCGGTTGCTGCACTGCGGCGCGGCCATCGGGTTCGTCTCGTCGTCGTCGCCCCGAGACTGGCAGCCGGGCTCGGAGGGGAAGTCGACGCGGTCGTCGCCGTCGTCGTCGAAGCGGTTGCTGCACGCCGGGGGAACCTCTGGGTCGACCTCATCCACGTCGCCGCGCACGCTGCACCCTGGGTCGAGGGGAAAGTCCACATCACCGTCGCCGTCGTCGTCTTCGCCGTTACCGCACGCGGGGAGCTCGCCCTCGGGGGGGTCGCGCTCGTCCTCGTCCTCGGCATTGGCGCAGCCGACGTCCTCACCGTCGATGAGGCTATCGCCGTCGTTGTCTCGACCGTCGCGGCAGCCGGGAGGCAGGCGCTCGACCATGACCTCAAGCTTGAACGGGCCGGGCGCGCCGAACTGCCGGTCCACAAAGACGAAGTACTCACCCGGCGCCGCGCGGTCGATGCGCACCCGACCTCGCTGCGCGGGCGCCACGCCTGTGTTGCAGCCGTTGGCGACCTCGTCGCGCAGGCACTGAGACCGCACGTAGAGCAGGGTATTGTTCGTCGTCTCATCGTTGTCGACCGAGAACGTGAGCCGCGCGTTAAACGGATTCTCGTACCGGAAGACCTTCTCAGGCTGGTTCGCGCCACCGCAAGAACCCGAGAAGGCGTTGCTCGTGTCCATCGCGAGCGTGTCCAGAATAAACGGCTCGCCCACGGGGAAGTCGTACGCACGCACGCCCTGACCGCAAGCGTCGACCTCGTTATCGTCCACGGCCGCCCGGCAGCCCAGGTCGAGCGGGTAGTCGACCAGGCCATCGCCATCGTCGTCCTCGTCGTTCGCGCAGGCGGGCAGCGTCGGCGGGTCCGTCTCGTCGCGGTCGCCCTCGGCATCACAGCCGGGGTCGAACGGGAAGTCGGGGCGGCCGTCGCCGTCGTCGTCGAGCGCGTTCAGGCACTCGGCGAGCTCGACCTCCTCGATGACCAGCTCGACCGCGCCGCCGCGCTGCGCCGCGCCGTCCACGAAGATGTAGTACTCGCCGACCGCCGGGGCGACAAGCTCGAGCACGTTGCCGGCCGTGCCATCGCCCGCGACCTCGCGCGCGCAGGCGACCTCGGTGCCGCCATCGAGACACGCGCGGCGCGCGTAGAGCGTCGTCTCGGCCACGGTGCCCGGCAGGTCGGTGCGGATGAGCGCGCGCTCGATGGGGTGGTCGACTCGATAGAGCAGGACGATTTCGGACGCGCCGCGGCCGCCGCAGCTGCCCTCGCTCTCGAACACGCCGCGGCTCGTATCGGTGGCGAACTCTCGCCCCGCCTCGAGCTCGACAGGGACATACGTGTCGCCGCAGCTCCCCGCCTCGCTCTCGCCGGCGGCGCTCAGGCAGCCGCTGTCTTCGGGGTAGTCGACGCGCCCATCACGGTCGTTGTCGAGCCCGTCGCTGCATGCGGGCGAGATTTCGGGGTCGGTCTCGTCGCGATCACCCACGCCCGCGCAGCCGGGGTCATCGGGGAAATCAGCGCGGCCGTCGGCGTCGTCGTCGTCACCATTGGAGCACGGCGGCGGCGAGGGCGGATCGGCCTCGTCTTCGTCACCCGCCGCGGCGCAGCCCGGCTCGAGCGGAAAGTCCACGACGCCGTCGCCGTCGTCGTCGAGGGTGTTTGAGCAGGCCGCGACCTCCCCCTCGGGATCGGACTCACGCGGGTCGGCGGCGCTCACGCACCCGGGGTCGGTAATGTCCACTCGGCCGTCGCGGTCGTTGTCTTGGCCGTCGCTGCACTGCGGCAGCGCCGAGGTCATGTTCTCCTCGCCCTCGTCAAACTCCGAGCCGCACCCGGGGTCACCGGGAAAGTCGGTGTAGCCGTCTTGGTCGTCATCGATGCCGTTCGCGCAGGCGGGGGGCGGAGGCTCGTCGCCTTCTTCGGGATCGGCCGCGCTCGCGCAGCCGGGGTCGGCAGGGAAGTCGACGTTGCCGTCCATGTCGTCGTCGAGTCCGTTGCCACAAGCGGGCGGTGGCTCTCCCGTCTCGTCGTTCTCGGCCGCGTCCACACAGCCGGGGTCGTCGGGGAAATCGACGCGCCCGTCGCCATCGTCGTCCAGCCCGTTCTCGCAGGCGGACGCGGGCGGCGCGGCATCCACCTCGACGGTGGGGCGCATGTCCGCGGGACTCACGCGGGCATCTTCGGCAACTTCGATGGGGTCGCCGCCGCTCGGGTCGCCCCCGCACGCGGTCGCGACAACGCAGAGAAGCCAAGCCAGCGAGGCTGAGCCCCTTGACGGAGAGATGGTTGGACGCTGCACCTTGCCCCCATTTCCTGCGCTCTCAAACCAAGCGCTCGCCCCACGATAGCAGGTCGCGGTGGAGTTTCACGCTACCGGGTAAGCCTGCGCAGGCGACTACGGGTTTCTATTGACACACCCCACATGATAACGCGGTCAGGCGCCGAAGTTTCTGGTGTGACCACCAACGCCTCGGAGCCGATGATGAAGCGCAGCGCCCTCGTGATTGACGACTCCCGAGCCGTTCGGTTCGTGGTGTCCCGTATTCTGCGCGACCTCGGGTACGAGGTCTCGGAGGCGGTGCACGGCGCAGAGGCCCTCGCCCAGATTCAGGCGGGCGCTGACCCCACGGTCGCGCTCGTCGACTGGAACATGCCCACGATGAACGGGCTCGAGTTCGTCCAGGCGGTCCGCAGTGAGGTCCGCTACGCCGACATGCGGCTGATGATGGTCACTTCCGAGACGGAGCAGAGCTTCGTCACGTCCGCCCTCGAGGCGGGCGCGGATGAGTACCTGATGAAGCCGTTCACCCGCGAGATTCTCATCGAGAAGCTCGCCGTCTTGGGGCTGTGACATGGCGCTCGACTCCCTCGAATACGACTACGTCCGCGACCTTGTCCGCACGCGCTCAGCGATTCAGCTCGACGCGTCGAAGGACTACCTGATCGACACGCGGCTCGCCCGCTTGGCTCACACGGAGAACTTTAGCTCGGTCAACGAGCTGGTCGCTCAAGCGCGTCGTGATGCGGCGGTCAGCAAGCGCCTCGTCGAGGCGATGACGACCAACGAGACCTCGTGGATGCGGGACGCGCACCCCTTCGAGGCGTTGCGCGACCACATGCTCCCTGACCTCATCGAGGCGCGGCGCTCGACCCGTCGGTTGTCGATTTGGTCGATGGCCTGCTCGAGCGGTCAGGAGCCCTACAGCATCTCGATGGTCATGCGCGACGCCTTCCCCGAGCTCAGCACGTGGAACGTCCGCATCCTCGGGACCGACCTTTCGACGGAGATGGTGGCGCGCTCGAAGGCGGGCAGCTACTCGCAGCTCGAGACGAATCGCGGGATGCCGGCGCGGTTCCTGACGCGCTTCATGACCCGCCAAGGCATCCAGTTCGTCGTCAACGACGAGGCGCGCAAGGGCGTCGAGTTCCGGCAGATGAACTTGGTCGAGACGTGGCCGACCCTGGGCCAGATGGACGTCGTTTTCCTGCGCAACGTGCTCATCTACTTCGACGCCGAGACGCGCCGCCGCATCTTCGCCCACCTGCGCCGCGTGATGGCACCGGACGGCTGGCTGGTGCTCGGCGGCGCGGAGACGGCGCTGAACGTGGACGATCACTTCGAGCGCGTGAACCTGGGCCGCAGCGCGGCCTACCGACTGCGGAGCCCACGATGAACGCGATGCCGACGACAGACGAAGTGACGTGCGTGACGCAGGACGTGTGGCGCGCGTTCGTAGGTCTGGAGGTGGGTCAGCTCACATCCCACCCCTCAGCCACTCGCGCCGACGAGACGATGGAGAGAGCGACGGTCGACATCAGCGGCGCGTGGGATGGCTCGGTGAGCGTCGCCTGCACCTCGGAGCTGGCGCAGTGCGCGGCGGCGCAGCTCTTTCAAGTCGAGGCAGACGGGGTCGAGCAGGCCATGGTCGAGGCCACGCTGACCGAGCTGGCGAACCAGATCGGCGGCAACCTCAAGGCGCTCCTGCCTGCACCCACTCGGCTCTCGCTGCCTCGGATGGCGTCCGCCTCGAGCCAAGACAATGCTCCACATTCAGGCCCCGCCGGGGCCGAGAGACACTGGGTTTTCGAACAGTGCGGCCAACGCTTCGACGTGGCCGTCGCACCGCGAGGTTGAGCAGACGATGGAGACCATGTCATCCCAGACGGCGCGCCTGCGCAACGACGCGTTCCCCGCGATGCGGGCCGATTTCATCAACCCCTTCATCACGGCCACCGTGCGCGTGATCGCGACGATGGCGGGCATTGAGCCGGTCGCGCAGCGGCCGCGCATCAAAGCGGACCATCGGTCTTACTCCGATGTCACAGGCCTCATCGGGCTGATCGGCGAGGGCGTCGAGGGCACGATGGCCATCAGCTTTCACGAGTCCTGCATTCTCCGCATTGTCTCGAACATGCTCGGCGAAGAGATCACCGACCTCAACCATGAGATCGAGGACGCCGTGGGTGAGCTCACGAACATGATCTCGGGCGCCGCTCGCGCTGATCTGGAGACGAAGGGCTACTCGTTTCAGATGGCCATCCCGTCGGTCATCACGAGCAAGGGTCACTCCATTATGGTCGTGACGCGCCTGCCCATCGTGCAGATCCCGTTCGAGACGCCCAACGGCGCGTTCTATGTCGAGGCGTGCCTCAACGCCGCCACCTGACGCTCCGCAGACCCTCGCCCCACCTCAACACAAACGAATCCAAGGAGACACAACCATGCTCTCGACCGACGCCAAGATTCTCGTTGTCGACGACTTCTCCACCATGCGCCGCATCGTGAAGAACGCGCTCAAGTCCCTGGGCTACATGAACATCGAGGAGGCCGAGGACGGCGCGGGCGGCCTGCATCGGCTGCAGACCGAGCACTTCGACCTGATCGTGTGCGACTGGAACATGCCCGGCATGACGGGCATTGACCTGCTCCGCACGGTCCGGGCCGACCCGAACCTGAAGCACCTGCCGTTCCTGATGGTCACGGCCGAGGCCAAGCGCGAGAACATCGTCGAGGCCATTCAGGCGGGCGTGAACAACTACATCGTGAAGCCGTTCACGCCGCAGACCTTCGGTGAGAAGCTCGCGGCGATGTTCACGGCCAAGGCCGCCTGAGGCGCCCGGGCCGCGTCCTCAGTCGTCGACTTTGAGCCGCTCGACGGGGATGCCCTGACCCAAGTGCGACCGCACAATCTCGCGCATGTCGTCCTCGGTGCGCGGCGCGTACCACACCCCTTCGGGGTAGACGACGCAGACAGGTCCCTGCCCGCACAGGTCGAGGCAGCCCGCCTTGTTCGCACGCGCTTTGCCTTTGAGCCCGAGGCGGTGGACCTCGGCTTTCGCGGCCTCGGCAAGCGCGTCGGCGCCTCGCGCGCGGCAGCTCCCCCGCGGATCGTCGGGCGTGCGCTCATTTTGACAAATGAAAAGATGGTGCTCGTATCGCGACATCGGGGCATGATTGTGCGGCCCAAGTCGGGGGAGGTCACGAGAAATGAAGCCGATTCAGTTGATCGCCGTGATCGGCGGCGTCGCGATCGCGGGTGTGGGCGGCTGGTACCTCTACATGCGCAGCACACCGACGTACGAGAAAGCGGCGTCCCGCGGCCTCGACCCCGCGCTCGTCGCGCCCGCTTCTCCCGCCCCGACGAGCGCCAGCGCGCCCTCGACTGCTGCAACGCCGGCGACGATGCCTTGACTTCGCGCATCTAAGGCCTGATGCGTCGCGACCTCCTCGTCGTCCTGCTCCCGGGCCTGCTCTTGGTCGCCCTGCTCGCGTGGCTGCTGGCTGCGCCGCCCACGAACCATGCGGTCGAGGTGCCACCGGACTCCGGGGCGCGCGCAGACGCGCGCGACGCCGGGGCCGAGCGAACGGACGAAGCCGCGGACGCTGCACGTCCCCCCCCCCGGCGCCCTCCAACCAGCTCGGCGGCGACGCGTGCGCCCTCCGCGGAGACGGGCGTCTACACAGGGGTCGTGCTGGGTCCAGACGGGCCAGTGCCGCAGGCCTCGGTCGCGCTGGTTCGACCTGAGTATGGACCGCTGGCGTTTGCGCGGTCAGACCTGAGCGGCCGGTTTACCATGCGCGTGGACCCCACAGCCGACGCGGTCTCTCTGCGCCTGCGCGCCAGCCATGGCGCCCATGGCAGCGCAGTGCTCGACGTCGTTGGGCCGGGTGAGTACACGCTCACGCTCCCCGGCGGCGGCTACGTCGAGGGCCGCGCGGTCGACCCCGAGGGCGATGGCGTGCAGAGCTTTTCGGTCGCCGCCACCTTCGAGGGCCGCGGACGCTTCGGCAGCGAGACCCAGTCTTTTGACACACGCGACGGCCGCTTTCGGCTCGGCCCGGTCGCACCGGGGCAGCACAGCCTGACTGCGGCCGCCGAGGGCTACCAACCTTCGGATGCTGTGCCTGTCGAGGTGCGCGCGGGCGAGACGACGACGGGGGTGACACTCGTGCTGGCGCCCTCGGGCGAGGTCTTTGGGCGCGTCACGGACTCGGCGACGCGGGCTCCGATCGAGGGCGCGCTGGTCGTGCCCGCCGAATGGGGCGCCTCGAACTTGGCCGAGAGCGTCGGCGCGATGACGGGGCCGGACGGCGGCTACGTGCTGAAGGCGCTCCCGGGCAAGCGCAGCTCTGTGCAGGTGAGCGCGCCGGGGTACAGATCGCTGCTCGGGAGCGGGCTCGAGGTCGCGCCGGGCAAGCGCACGCAACGCGACTATGCGCTCACGCCGACGTCCGCGGGCGAAGCGCCCAGCAACGAGCTCGTCGGGATCGGCGCCGTTCTGTCGCCCACGCCCGACGGGGTGCGCCTCGCGCAGCTCGTGCCCGATGGCCCCGCCGCAGCGGCTTTGGCCGAGGGCGACGTCGTCGTCGAGGTCGACGGCCGCCGGACCGCGCAGATGGACGTCGGAGACGTCGCGAACGCGATCCGAGGCGAGCAGGGGTCACGGGTGACGTTGATGGTCCGGCGGGGCGGCGCGGGCGCGCCGGAGCGGGTCGTGCTCGAGCGCGCGCGGGTGACCATGCCGGTCGAGCAAAGGCGGCGGCGCGGTCCGCCACCCCACGCGATGCCGCCCCCCTAGCGCGGGCTTGACGTCGAGCGGTCAGCGACGTTCGATGCGGTCATGAAGACGAACGCGACCCGATTTTGGTTGACCGCCGCCGCCCTCTTGAGCGCGTGTGCCGGCGACACCGCGACAACGCCCGACCCGAACGAGCCGCCGCCCGTGCGCCGCAACCAAGACGCTGCGCCCCCGCGCGCGCTGCTCGACGTTGGCCCTCCCGCCGATGCCGAACCACGAGAGGCGGGCCCGTTTGACGCGCACACGAACGCGGACGCGGGTGCCGACGCCACACCGTCCGACGCCGCACCGCCGCCCGACGCCGCACCGCCGCCGCCGCCCCCCGCAGTGCAGTGCGCGAACTTGGCCGACGACGACGAGGATGGCCGCGTCGACCTCGATGACAGCGACTGCGCGAGCGCCGCCGACCCCACGGAGCGGGGCGACCGACCACCGACGGCGTGCCTGAACGGCGTGGACGACGACGGCGACGACCGGACCGACTGGCCGGAGGACCCGGGGTGCGTCGCGGCGGGCGACGGCGATGAGGCCGATCCTGCACAGGCGCCAGCGTGCGCAAACGCCATGGACGACGACGCCGACGGCGTGACCGACTTCCCTGCAGAGCCGGGCTGTCAAGGCCGAGGCGACGACGACGAGGCCGATCCGGCGCCGCTACCTGCATGCGCGAACAGCTTCGACGACGACGGCGACGGGGCCACGGACTACCCGGATGACTTCGGATGCACGCGCGCCGCGAGCGCCACGGAGGTCGAGTCGGGCGGGTGCGGCGCCGGTCGCCCCATTATCGACTTGAGCGCGGCGCTGCGGAGAGCGGACTTCGTCGATGTCGACCTCTCGACGGGCGCACCTGGCTTCGTCGGGACATGCGGCGGCGCGGCGGGCCCCGAGCTCGTCTTCGCCTATCGGCTCTCCGAGTTCGCGGGCACGCTGGAGTTCTCCACGGCCTACCCTGAGACGACGACCCCGGTGGTCATGTACGTGCGGACGACTTGCGACGCCCCGATGGACCTCGCCTGCAACCGCTCAGTGGGCGAGGCCAACGGGACAGACGTGCGCATTCAGAACGCCGAGCCGGGCGTTTACTACATCGTCGTCGATACGAGCCTGCGGGACCGTTCAGGCAACGTGCGTCTCGGCGTCAATCGCGTCGAGGCGCCGCGCTGCAGCGACCGCCGCGACAACGACCAAGACGGCGCCGTGGACCTCGCGGACCCCGGGTGCCCGAGCCCCGACGACGACGACGAGACGAACCCTGCTGTGCTCCCCCAGTGCGGCGATGGTGTCGACAACGATATGGACGGACAGACCGACTTTCCCGCCGACGATGAGTGCGCTGCAGCGGGTGAGGACAACGAAGCCGACGCCTTCTGCATGCTGACCGACGACCTGGTCGTCTTCGGGCAGGAGGGCGGCTTTATCCGCGTCGACACATCGCTCAACCGCGACCTCTACGACGGCGGCTGCTCGTCCCGCGGGCCCGAGCAAATCATCGCTGTCACCCTGAGCCAGCCGGGGCGCGTTGTGGTCGACCTGCAGAACGAGACGTTCGACACGGCGATCTTCGCGCGCCGGGTGTGTGACGACGCAGCGACCGAGATCACGTGCAACGACGACTTCAACGGCCTCGCCTCGCACATTGAGTTCGCCGCCGAAGCGGGCACCTACTACGTCTTCATCGGCGCGTTCAGCAACGCCGCGCGCAGCGGCCAGGTGGACGTGACCGTGCGGGTGCTCTGAACGGGTCTAGTGCCGGGCGCTAGACGCGCTCGACGAACCACCAGAGGCCGAGCACGACGACGAGCACGCTCAGGGCCGGCACGCCGAGCTGAACGAAGCGTGGAGAGCGTCGGGCCCGCGCGAGGACTGGGAGCGCAACCGCAACGAGCGCGAGCTGACCCAGCTCCACGCCCAGGTTGAAGCCGAACAGAGTCTTCACCGCGCCGACGCCGCGCACGCCGACCTCGGCCAGCGCCCCCGCGAAGCCGAAGCCATGGACCAACCCGAAGGCGAAGCCCAGGCGCCAGCGACGCGCGGCGCTCTGAACGAAGAAGTTCTCGACGCCGACGTAGACAATGGACGCCGCGATAGCGGCTTCGACGAGCGCGCTGGGCGGTGACACGACCCCGAATGTAGCGACGGCCAGGGTCATGGAGTGAGCCACAGTGAACGCGCTCACGACCGCGAGTAGATCCCGCCAACGGCCGCCGACGAGCACGAGCCCGAACAAAAAGACGAGGTGGTCGAAGCCCAAGACGATGTGTTCGATCCCGAGCCACAACAGGTCGCCCATCGCTCGAGGCTCAACGGGCGACGGCGCCGAGGATTGCGCCGAGGCGATGGGGAATCGCGCCGCGCTGGCTTGCAGCACATGCGTGACGGGTGGAGCACCGCCGGTGTCACCGAAGACCTGCGCCAAGTGGCGATGACCCGGGCGGAGAGCGTCGAAGGCGCCCATGGTCACCTCAAGGGGCGCATCGCGGATCGCGGCCTCGCACACAAACCGCCCTTGCAGCCTCACGCCGTCGTCGTCCGCGCTCTCCACGGGGTCCCAGGAGGGCACGCAAGGGACACCGCCGCG
>Ga0164295_10001142_pt1 | contig 22020 bp, 25 predicted proteins | sample GEODES006metaG_FD_111798 | JGI IMG/M metagenome (GOLD analysis project Ga0164295, IMG submission 111798) | Oligotrophic lake water microbial communities from Sparkling Lake, Wisconsin, USA - GEODES006 metaG | ecosystem: Environmental > Aquatic > Freshwater > Lake | place: USA: Sparkling Lake... | reverse complement strand
AAGTTGCGCCAGCAACTGTGCACGGCGCGGACTCTGCGAAGCCAAGTAAATAAATTCAGGCATAAATGCTATTGTCAGGTCAGCGCAAAGGCCAGATTTTCCGCCGGGCCGCCCCAAGGAAAATCACGCCCCCTCGGGGGGCAGCGAACCACACGCAGTGGGGAGCGTGGGGGCAAGGTCTACTCTCGATGGTAAGGATGGTTGGCCGTGATGCTCCAGGCGCGGTACAGCTGCTCGATGAGCAAAACACGCACCATGGCATGCGGCAATGTCAGGTCCGACAGGCGAATGCGCTCATGAGCTGCTTGCTTGAAGGCCGGGTCCAGCCCGTCGGGCCCACCAATGACGATAGCGACGTCACCGCCTTCGCGTTGCCAGAAAAGCAGCTTGTCGGCCAGCGCCATGGTGCTCACGGACGTGCCACGCTCGTCGAGCGCGACGACGCGCATGCCTTTGGGTATGACGGCCTCAATGCGGGCGCGCTCGGCGGCCAGCAGGTTTTCCAGGGTCTTGGAGGCGCGGGCCTCGGTCTTGACCGCCTTCAGCTCAACCTTGATTTCAGGCGGAAATCGTTTGGCGTAATCGTCGTAGGCGGTTTGCGCCCAATCTGACACACGTTGACCGACCGCGACGATCAGCAGTTTCATGCGCTCCGGGTGGCTTTCTTGGCGGCGACCTTTTTAGGCGCAGCTTTTTTGGCAGCCGGTTTTTTCAAAGCGGCCGTCTTAGCGGCCAGGGTCTTGGGTGCAGCAGTCTTGACGGCAAGCTTGGTCGCCGGCTGGACAATAGTTTTGGCAGGTGCACGCTTGGCAGCGGGTGCTTTGGCAGGTGCTGCAACCGATTTGGACACTTTACGCGCAGCCGGTTTGGCTGACTTGGCACTGGCTGGCTTGGCACTGGCTGGTGCCGGCTCGCCACTGGCACGGCCGGCTTTTCTGGCGGCATTGCGTGCGGCGGTGCGGGCCGCTGTACGACCACCCGGGGCTTGAGCGACTTCAGCCTCGGCAGCGGCCAGCGCAGCAGCGCGGGAAGCTTTGGAGACAGGCGCTGCAGCGCCAAGTTTGAGCTTGACGGGCTTGTCCCCCCAAAGCTCTTCAAGGTGGTAGTACTGGCGGATGGTGGGTTGCATGATGTGCGCAACAGCAGCGCCACAATCGACGATGATCCATTCGCCGTTATCTTCACCTTCAATGCGGGGCTTGCCAAAGCCTGCTTCACGCACAGCATCGCGAACGCTGGCGGCCAGCGCCTTAGTCTGACGGTTGGATGTCCCGGAAGCGACGATCACCCGCTCAAACAATGAAGTAATGTGCTCTGTATCAAAGACTTGAATGTCCTGCGCCTTGACATCCTCCAGGCCATCGACGATGGCGCGCTGAAGTTTTTGGATATTTTTAGATGCGCTGGTGTGGGTATCGTTCATGCAATGTTGCTCAAGGGGTAATAGGGCTGCTCTGATAGAGCCGGTGTTGGGAAATATAAGCCGCCACATCCTGTGGGATCAGGCCTTGCAGGTCGTCCTGAACACGGCCAGGATCACGGTCCTGGGCCGCTAGTCGCAGGCGGATCTCGGTCGCACTGACTGGCATGGCGGGAAATTCCAGGGGCAAAAAATCAGGCAAAGCGGACGGACGATCGACCGGATGAGCTGACTTGCCACGCTGCGGCAGACGTTGTGCTACACAAACTGTAGCTATCTTAAGTATATCCTGCCACCTGCGCCACTGATTGAATGCAGCCAGCTGGTCACCGCCGATCACCAGAAAAAGAACACTGCCCGCTTGCTCCGCCATCAAGGCTTCCAGCGTGTCAATGGTGTAGCTTGAACCTTCACGGCGCAATTCGCGGTCATCAACAATCACGCCGGGCAGCCGGGAAAAAGCAAGCGTCGCCATGGCCATGCGGTGATCAGCCGGGCTGAGAGGGCGACTCTTGTGCCAGGCAAAGCCTGTCGGAATAACCCTGAGCTCGTCCAGCTGAAGCTGCACTATGGCGGCAGCCGCCAAGGCGACATGAGCGCAATGCGGCGGGTCAAAGGCACCGCCAAAAACGCCAATCCGTCTGGGCAAGGCCGGGGCAATAAGCTGACTCAAACCCAGTCCCTGCGCACCAGGAAGTCACGCGTCAAAGCCGCTTCAGCAGACTCCGGCGGGTCTTCGCGTCGGTAGGACCAGCTGCACAGCGGCGGCATCGACATCAGGATAGATTCAGTACGGCCACCCGATTGCAGCCCGAAATGCGTACCCCGGTCCCACACCAGGTTGAACTCGACATAGCGCCCGCGACGGTAGAGTTGGAAGTCACGCTCATGTTGGCTGTAGGGCGTGCTCTGCCTAGCCTCCACGATGGGCATATAGGCTGCCAAGAAAGAATTGGCCACGCTTTGCAGCATCTCAAAACTACGCTCCATGCCCAGTTCGTTGAAATCATCAAAGAAAACTCCGCCTATGCCGCGTTGTTCCTGCCGGTGTTTCAAGCAGAAGTATTCGTCGCACCAAAGCTTAAAGCGCGGGTACTTGTCTTCTCCGTAAGGTGCCAGAGCGTCCTTGCAGACCTGGTGAAAATGCACTGCATCTTCTTTGAATGCGTAATAAGGCGTGAGGTCCATACCACCGCCGAACCAGCAAACCAGCTCGCCCGAGGCGGGCGTGGCAGCGATCATGCGCACGTTCATATGAACCGTTGGCACATAGGGGTTACGAGGATGGAAAACCAGCGAAACGCCCATGGCTTCAAAGGGGGCGCCTGCCAACTCGGGACGGTGCTGGGTGGCTGAAGGCGGCAATGAAGCGCCGCGCACATGCGAAAAACCACAACCCGCACGCTCGAACACCTTGCCCTGCTCGAGAATTTGCGTCAGGCCATTGCCTTGGAGCGGCTCGCCGGGTGCTTTTTCCCAGGCATCAGCCACAAAACTGTTGCCATCTAAAGCAGCTACGGCAGAAGTGATGCGCTCTTGCAAACCCAGCAAAAAAAGCCGGCCGGCTTGCGCAGAGATCTTGTTCATGATTTTTTCTCCTGCTCCAAGAGTTGGATGGGCGCAGCCTGCCTGGGTCTGAAACCGCGCACACCTTCGTAGACGAGCGAAATATCTTGCATGTCTTGCACAGTGTCACCGCTCAATTGCATATAGTGCCTGAGCGTCAGGGTTTTTTTTGAATAATCCAGCGAAGCCAGTGCCAAAGGTACACCGGCTTCCATGGCGACCCGGTAAAAACCGCTGCGCCATCCCGGCTGGTAACTGCGCGTTCCTTCCGGCGACAAGGCTAGCCAGAAATAGCTTGACTCCGCTTTTTTGCGTTGAATCAAGGCCACCATTTGCGCGACCACGCCCGAAGCTGCTTTGCGCATGAGCGGTACACCGCCCAGCCAGCGCAACCATCTGCCAAACACGGGGATGGTGAACAGAGAATCCTTGGCCCAGAACTTCACCTCAATGCCCATGGCCCATTTGAGCAGCATGGCCACTGGAAAATCCCAGTTGGAGGTGTGCGGATACAGGATTGCCACGCCTTGTAAAGCGGGCAAGCCCTGAAAGTCGATTTTCCAGCCCATCCAGCGCAGCAGCTCACGGGCGATGCCGCTGCCCTGAAACTGAACCGGCATGGTCTGGTCTATCTTCACAAGGCCGGAGCGTAAAGAAGAGTTTTCGAGCATCAGGATTTGATCGCTCTAAAGCCAATGTCAGTGCGGAACTGCGCGCCCGCAAAAGCGATGCCATCGGCGATTTCATACGCATGCTTCTGGGCTTCCTTGACCGTGTGTCCCAGCGCGGTCACGCACAGCACGCGTCCTCCCGCACTCAGCACATCCCCTTTGCCGCCCTGCCCAGGCGGCGGAGAAACTGTGCCGGCATGAAAAACCATGGCGTTGGCCTGCTTCAAACTGTCCAAGGACGGCAGACCCGTGACGAGGTCGCCCTTGCGCGGATTCAGCGGGTAGCCATGCGCAGCCATCACCACACCCAAAGCGGGGCGACGGTCCCATTCCAATTCAATCTGATCAAGCTGGCCCGAGGTCGCGGCCATCATCACGTCAAACAAATCGGACTTCAAGCGCATCATGATCGGCTGGGTCTCGGGGTCTCCCATGCGGCAGTTGAACTCCAGGGTTTTGGGCTGTCCCTTGGCATCAATCATGAGGCCGGCGTACAAAAAACCAGTGAAAGGAATTCCGTCTTGGGCCATGCCTTTGATGGTCGGCAGAATGATCTCGCGCATCGCACGGGCATGAATTTCGGGAGTGACGACCGGGGCCGGAGAGTAAGCGCCCATGCCACCGGTGTTGGGGCCGGCATCACCGTCAAGCAGGCGCTTGTGGTCCTGGCTGGTGGCTAGCGCGGTGACGTTTTTGCCGTCGCACATGATGATGAAGCTGGCCTCTTCGCCTTGTAAAAATTCTTCAATGACAACGCGAGCACCGCCCTCGTTGTGAGTCACGCCCAAGGGGTTGGCGCCGGTCTCGGGGGCCAGCATGAAGTCAATCGCCTCATGCGCCTCGGCCAGGGACATGGCGACCACCACGCCCTTGCCGGCGGCCAGCCCGTCCGCCTTGACCACAATGGGTGCGCCTTTGAGCTTGACATAGGCATGCGCGGCCAGCGGGTCGCTGAAGGTTTCGTAATCTGCCGTTGGAATGCCGTGACGCTTCATGAAGGCCTTGGAAAAAGCCTTGGAACTCTCCAGCTGCGCCGCAGCCCGCGTGGGGCCAAAAACCCTCAGACCGTGGGCGCGGAATTCGTCCACAATGCCGGCGGCCAAGGGCTGCTCGGGGCCGACCACCGTCAAGGCAATTTTTTCTGACTGCGCCCAGCCGCGCAAAGCCTGTACATCGGTGATGGCGATGTTTTCAAGCCGGCTGTCGAGGGCCGTGCCGCCATTACCGGGCGCCACATAAACCGCCTGAACTTTGGGGGACTGGGCTATTTTCCAGGCCAGCGCATGTTCGCGGCCACCGCCACCCACAACCAAAACTTTCATTCAATTGCTTTCAATGTAGTGTGCTGAGCGCTCACACGGTCGCCTTGCAGCCGGTCATTCAACAGAAATGGCTGCGTTATGAAAGACGTCCTGGGTGTCGTCCAGATCTTCCAGAATGTCAAGCAATCTTTGCATTTTGGCGGCATCGTCGCCCGCCAGGTCAATCATGTTGTCAGCCCGCATGGTGACTTCTGCCATTTCCGGCGTTAGACCGGCAGCACTCAGCGCGTTTCTGACTTTTTCAAAATCCGTGTAGGGCGTCAGAACCTCGATGGCGCCTTCATCGTCTGTGATGACATCGTCAGCGCCGGCTTCTAGAGCGACTTCCATGACTTTTTCTTCACTCACCCCAGGCGCAAAAACTAACTGCCCGCAATGCTTGAATTGAAAGGCCACAGAGCCTTCCGTGCCCATGTTTCCGCCGTGTTTTGAAAAAGCATGGCGCACCTCGGCCACGGTGCGCACGCGGTTGTCCGTCATGCAGTCGACGATGATGGCCGCACCACCAATGCCGTAGCCTTCGTAGCGCACTTCCTCGTACTGAATACCTTCCAGGCTGCCGGTGGCCTTGGCGATGCCGTATTTGACGTTTTCAGCAGGCATATTGGCCGCCTTGGCCTTGTCAACGGCCAGGCGCAGACGCGGGTTGGTGCCCAAATCACCGCCTCCCATGCGGGCTGCGACCATGATCTCGCGCATGACCCGGGTCCAGATACGCTGGCGTTTTTCATCCTGCCGGCCCTTGCGGTGTTGAATATTTGCCCATTTACTGTGTCCGGCCACGAGAAGTCTTTCTGGAAGGGGTGATTTGATTTAATCTGGAGCGCATTTTACTTTTCGCCCACAGCTTGCCGGGGCAGTGGCCAAAAGATAGTTAAAACGCTCAAAAATCAAGCACCAGGCAGACTGACACCATGAAGCATCCCACCACAGCAAAACCCGCATCGGCTGGCGCCGGGGTGAGCGTTATCACCCACCCGCTGGTGCAACACAAGCTCACGCTCATGCGCCGTAAAGACGCCAGCACCAGCACCTTTCGCACCTTGCTCAATGAGCTGAGCATGTTGATGGCCTATGAAGTCACGCGTGATATGCCCGTGCAGCTGGTGGACATTGAAACCCCGCTCGAGGCCATGCAAGCGCCCATGATTGACGGCAAAAAACTTGTTTTTGTGTCGATTCTGCGGGCGGGCAACGGCATCTTAGAGGGCATGCTTAGCGTGGTGCCTGGCGCCCGGGTCGGTCATATCGGCCTGTACCGCGACCCCCAAACCCTGCAGGCTGTGGAGTATTACTTCAAAATGCCCCAGGATATGCAAGCGCGCGATGTGTTGGTGGTGGACCCGATGCTGGCCACAGGCAATTCAGCCGCGGCAGCGATCTCGCGTCTCAAGCAACTCAAGCCCAGGTCCATCAAGTTTGTGTGTCTGTTGACCTGTCCCGAGGGTATTGCCGCGCTGCAAAAAGCCCACCCTGATGTGCCGATTTTTACCGCCGCCATTGACCGCCAGCTCAATGAACACGGCTACATTCTGCCGGGGCTGGGCGATGCAGGAGACCGTATTTTTGGAACTCAGTAAGCCTGCTTGCGTCCTGGCTTCGTCTTGGCTTGATCCATCGCAAATGAGCTGTTCTGGGCCTGAGCGAAAATAGTTGCTTGCAATTGACGGGCGCAACCGGCACCTGCCGCTAACGCCATCCCAGACCATGTCCGAATTCCTGACTGCTGCTCTTTACAAATTTGTCGATCTGCCCGACTTTGCGCAACTGCAGGCGCCCTTGCAAGTCTTTTGCGAATCCCACGATGTTCGGGGCACGCTGCTGTTGGCATCAGAAGGGATCAATGGCACCATTGCCGGCCCGCCGGCCGGCGTGCGGGCGGTACTGGCGCATTTGCGTACAGACCCACGGCTGGCCAGCCTGGAGCACAAAGAGGCGGTCTGTAGCAAAGCGCCTTTCTACCGCATGAAAGTGCGACTCAAGCGCGAAATAGTCACCCTGGGCGTTGAAGGAATCAACCCCAACCGAATGGCTGGACAGTACGTCAAGCCACAGGACTGGAACGCCTTGATCCAAAACCCCGAGGTCGTGCTGATCGACACCCGCAATGACTACGAAGTCGCCATCGGCAGCTTTGAAGGCGCCATCAACCCTGGCACCAGCAGCTTTTCAGAACTGCCTCAATGGGTCGAAAAAGAAATGGGGCCGAATGGTTGCCTGCAAACAAAAAACGGTAAAAAACCCAAAGTCGCTATGTTTTGTACTGGCGGCATACGCTGCGAAAAATCAACTGCATTCATGCGGACCATGGGATTTGAGGAGGTTTATCACCTCGAGGGCGGCATTTTGAAATACCTGGAAACCGTGCCGCAAATGCAAAGTAGCTGGCTGGGTGAATGCTTTGTGTTTGACGAGCGCGTCTCGGTAGATCACCAACTGCAGCCAGGTCATTTTGAGCTGTGCCGGTCCTGTCGCGACCCGGTCAGTGCCGAGGACAAACTCTCGCCGCAATATGTCCAAGGTGTGAGTTGTCCGGGCTGCTACGACAAAACCAGCGAAGCACAAAAAGAAGGCTTTCGTGAACGCCAGCGGCAGATCGCCTTTGCGCAGCAACGCAATGAGCGGCATATCGGCGTCAAGCGCGGCCTGGCTGCGCGGCCTGACAAAACTTGAAGATGCCTGACGCACTACCGGTTTTGTATTCATTTCGCCGCTGCCCTTATGCCATGCGGGCCAGGCTGGCACTGGCTGTCAGCGGCATGGCTTGCGAACTGCGCGAGGTCGTGCTCAAAGCCAAGCCGGCAGAATTGCTGGCCGCCTCACCCAAGGCCAGTGTGCCGGTGCTGGTGTTAGCAAATGGCGAGGTGATAGACCAAAGCCTGGACATCATGCGCTGGGCCCTTGAGCACAGCGACCCCGGGCAGTGGCTGCCAAAGACGCCACAAGCGGCGCAAGTTCTGGCGATCATCGAAGACTGCGAGCAGACCTTCAAGCCCCACCTGGACCGCTACAAATACCCGGGCCGCTACGCAGGCGCAGACCCTCTGTCTCACCGCACTGCCGCAGCCGCTTGGCTTAGCGGTCTGGAGCCGCAATTGGCCGGTGCGGGCTGGCTTTTTGGCGCGCGAGCCGGACTGGCCGACATGGCCATTGCACCTTTTGTGCGGCAGTTTGCCCAGACCGATACCGACTGGTTTGAGTCACAAGACTGGCCTGGCCTTCGCAACTGGCTCAACACTATCGTGAGCTGCGCGCTGTTTGACAGCGTGATGCACAAATACCCGCCCTGGCAAAGCGGCGCAGACGTCGTCGTTTTTAATCCGACCGTGCCAATCTAAAGGTCTGACGCGCTCCCAAAAAGAAAAGCCCGCCGAAACGGGTTCAGCAGGCCTTCCAGGGTTTGAGTGGATCAGTCGGCTGTGGCTTGCTCCGGCTCAGGCTTGGCCTTTCCTTCTTTCTTGGGCAGGGGCTGGATATCAAGCTTGACCTCGCCGGTCTCGACGCCCTTCTCGTCCTTAGTGACGTCCATGTCCACTGTCAGGCGACCGCCGTCAATCAGGCGGCCGAACAGCAGCTCGTCTGCCAGCGCGCGACGTATCGTGTCCTGGATCAGGCGCTGCATCGGGCGCGCACCCATGAGCGGATCGAAACCCTTCTTGCCAAGGTACTTGCGCAGCACATCGGTGAAAGTGACTTCGACCTTCTTTTCGGCCAACTGGGTTTCAAGTTGCAGCAGGAACTTGTCAACCACACGCAGGATGACCGTTTCGTCCAGCGCCTTGAAGCTCACCGTGGCGTCCAAACGGTTGCGGAACTCCGGGGTGAACAAGCGTTTGATGTCGGCCATCTCGTCGCCGGCTTCGCGCGGATTGGTAAAGCCAATCGTGGACTTGTTCATGGTCTCGGCGCCCGCATTGGTCGTCATGATAATGATGACATTGCGAAAATCTGCCTTGCGCCCGTTGTTGTCGGTCAGCGTGCCGTGGTCCATGACCTGCAGCAGCACGTTGAAAATGTCCGGGTGGGCTTTTTCGATCTCGTCGAGCAGCAGCACGCAATGTGGTTTCTTGGTCACCGCCTCGGTCAGCAAGCCGCCCTGGTCAAAACCAACATAGCCCGGAGGCGCGCCGATCAGGCGGCTCACCGCATGGCGCTCCATGTACTCGCTCATGTCAAAGCGAATCAGGTCAATGCCCATGATGTAGGCCAGTTGCTTGGCCGCTTCGGTCTTGCCGACGCCCGTGGGGCCTGAGAACAGGAAAGAGCCAATCGGCTTGTCGCCTTTGCCCAGGCCGGAGCGCGCCATCTTGACGGCCGAAGCCAGCACGTCAAGCGCCTTGTCCTGACCGAACACCACGCTTTTCAGGTCGCGTTCCAGCGTTTTGAGCTTGCCGCGGTCGTCGTTGGAGACGTTGGCGGGCGGAATGCGCGCGATCTTGGCGACGATTTCTTCGACCTCGGCTTTGGTGATGGTCTTTTTACGCTTGGAGACTGGCAAGATACGTTGAGCGGCACCAGCCTCGTCGATCACGTCAATCGCTTTGTCAGGCAGATGCCTGTCGTTGATGTACTTGGCGCTCAATTCGGCAGCCGCCTGCAAGGCGGCCACGGCGTACTTGACGCCATGGTGCTCTTCAAAGCGCGATTTCAGACCCTTGAGAATTTCAACGGTTTCCTGCACCGTGGGCTCGACCACATCGACCTTCTGAAACCGGCGTGACAGTGCGGCATCTTTTTCAAAAATACCGCGGTACTCGGTGAAGGTGGTGGCACCAATGCACTTGAGCTGACCCGAACTGAGCGCAGGCTTGAGCAAATTAGACGCGTCCAGCGTGCCGCCCGACGCCGCACCGGCACCGATCAAGGTGTGGATTTCGTCAATGAATAAAATGCCGTTGGGCTTGTCCTTGAGCGCTTTGAGCACGCCCTTCAGACGCTGCTCAAAATCACCGCGGTATTTGGTGCCCGCCAGCAAGGCGCCCATATCGAGCGAGTAAACCTGTGCCTCGGCCAGAATCTCAGGCACATCTTTTTGGGTAATGCGCCAGGCGAGGCCCTCGGCAATGGCGGTCTTGCCCACGCCGGCTTCGCCCACCAGCAACGGGTTGTTCTTGCGGCGGCGGCACAGGATCTGAATGACGCGCTCAACCTCGTACTCGCGGCCGATCAGCGGGTCGATCTTGCCTTCCTTGGCCAACTGGTTCAGGTTCTGAGTGAACTGCTCGAGCGGCGAGGCTTTCTCGGTCTTTTCAGGGCTTTCCTCGTTTTCCGCAGCGCTTTCGCCGGCCTTGGTAGGCTCGGGCGGGTCGGTTTTCTTGATGCCGTGAGCGATGAAATTCACCACGTCCAGGCGCGTGACGCCCTGCTGATGCAAATAGTAAACAGCGTGCGAGTCTTTTTCACCAAAAATCGCCACCAGCACATTGGCGCCGGTCACTTCTTTCTTGCCATTGCCGGTGGACTGCACATGCATGATGGCGCGCTGGATAACGCGCTGAAAACCCAGCGTGGGCTGGGTGTCCACATCGTCGTTGCCCGCCACCTGAGGGGTGTTGTCCTTGATGAAATTGGCCAGGGACTTGCGTAAGTCATCCACATTGGCAGAGCACGCACGCAACACTTCGGCGGCACTGGGGTTGTCAAGCAGGGCCAGCAGCAGGTGCTCTACGGTGATGAACTCGTGGCGCTGCTGCCGTGCCTCAACGAAGGCCATGTGCAAGCTGACTTCTAATTCCTGGGCGATCATGGATTTTCCTTTAGGGCTTGCGACTCAAATTTCAAAAGCAATTGTTCTACAGATTGGGGCATTTTTTACAATTCAACTGGCTCGCAAATACATTGCAGCGGATGACCGTTTTTACGTGCCGCTTCAGTGACCTGATCGACTTTGGTGGCAGCCACGTCCTTTGAGAATACGCCGCAAACGCCTTTTCCGTCGAGATGGATCTTCAGCATAATCTGAGTGGCAGTTTCGAGGTCTTTGTTGAAGAATTCCTGGATCACAAGGACGACAAATTCCATCGGTGTGTAGTCGTCATTGAGCAAGACAACCTGGTACATCTGGGGTGGCTTGACCTTTTGAGTGCGGCGCTCGAGCACCACGGAGTTACCGCCTTGGCCATCATCAGGCCGGACAGGCTGGTTGGCTGGTGTTGCAGCAGGGGCCGGGGCTTTGGGGAGTTTCGTTGCCATGAAATCATTCTAGCGAGCACCAGGACAGTTCTACAGGATATGGTCATTGCGGATGAAGTTCGTCATAAAAAACGGCTTAAATGTAGTTTAAAAGAATTAATTCGGCGTATCGGCAAAATAAATTGTTCGCAATGTCAACCAATCGGAACAGCTACCGTTATGAAGGTGTCTACTTATTTGAGTGGGCTTTTTTCCAATAACGTTACTAGGAAATTCAAAATGACCAAAACTCTCGCAATCCTGTTCGCCGGCCTGTTCGCTACTGCTACTGCTTTCGCACAAGCTCCTGCTGCTCCAGCCGCTGCTGCTCCTGCTGCCAAGAAAGAAGAAGCCAAGCCAGCCGCTAAGAAAGAAGAAGCCAAAAAGCCAGCAGCTAAAAAAGAAGAAGCCAAGCCTGCTGCTAAGAAAGAAGAAGCTAAGAAGTAATTCTTTTCTTCAGTCAAAAATGCCCGCCCTGCGCGGGCATTTTTTCGCCTGTACTTTGCCAACGCTGATACGGCCCTTATCATCGAGCCCATGGAAAATTTCAAAGTTTTTGTCTTCAGAAGCCTAGGGCCCTGTGCGCTCAGCTTGAGCCTTTGGGCCTCGGGTCCGGCCCTGGCCCAAGACGAGCCCCAGCTCAAGCTTCAACGCACCACGCTGAGCGCAGGCATGTACCAGATCAATGCCCAGCTGGCTCTAACCCCCGAGCAGCGCCAGACCGGACTGATGTTTCGCAAAGAAATGCCGCAGTCTGAAGGCATGCTTTTCGTATTCGAGCAAGTCGCCCAGCAATGTTTCTGGATGCGCAACACCTTTTTGCCACTGACTGCAGCTTTTCTGGCCGATGACGGCACCATTGTGAATCTGGCCGATATGAAGCCGCTGAGTACGGATTCGCATTGCTCAGCGCAGCCGGTGCGGTATGTTCTGGAGATGAACCAAGGCTGGTTTGCCAAAAAAGGCCTGAAAGCCGGCTCTCGCTTGAGCGGCCCTCCATTCGAAGGCAAACGCTAAGTCGGCACATTTTGCCCAACACTGAACACCAACATTCAAAAGCCGACCTCAGGTCGGCTTTTTAACGAGCGGCCCTCAAAGGGCCGGGCGAGCAAGATCAGGCGAAATTGGCTTCCGCAAATTTCCAGTTCACCAGATTGGACAAAAATGTCTCGACGAACTTGGGGCGCGCATTGCGGTAGTCGATGTAATAAGCATGTTCCCAGACGTCCACTGTCAGCAGGGCTTTGTCTGCGCCAGTCAAAGGCGTGCCGGCCGGCCCGGTGTTGACGATATCGACCGAACCATCCGGCTTTTTCACCAGCCAAGTCCATCCAGAGCCGAAGTTACCGACAGCTGACTTCACAAAAGCCTCTTTGAATGCGGCGTAAGAGCCGAACTTGGCGTTGATCGCCTGGGCCAGCGCACCGGCAGGCTCGCCGCCGCCCGCTGGCTTCATGCAGCTCCAGAAGAATGTGTGGTTCCAGACCTGGGCTGCGTTGTTGTAGACGCCGCCGCTGGATTTTTTGACGATTTCCTCAAGACCCATGGCTTCAAACTCAGTGCCCTTTTGCAGGTTGTTGAGGTTGACGACGTAGGCGTTGTGGTGCTTGCCGTGGTGGTATTCGAAGGTCTCCTTGCTGTAATGCGGAGCGAGGGCGTCGATGGCGTAAGGCAGGGCTGGGAGGCTGTGTTCCATGGTTTTTTCCTAGAGAGTCAATGAACTGAAAGACAGGTGATTGTAAAAAACTAAATCAAGGGGCGCTGGTCAACGGTCAAATTAAGCTCGCCGTCGGCCAGGGTAGCGCTTAAACGCTGGCCGACGCGGGCCTGTTCAACACTGGTGATGGCGTGGCCCTGGGCATCGGCCAGCCAGGCGTAACCGCGCTGGAGAACCCATTTCGGGTCCATCGACTCCAGTCGGGCCTGCGCCCGCTCCAGGCGCTGGCGCTCCAGGCTGTGGGACAAAGCCAGGGCCTTGGGCAAGCTGCGGGACAAGGCGTCAATCCGGCCCTTTTGCCCTTGCACATGCAAACGCGTCGCGTGGGACAGTCGCTGGCCTTGCAAGGCCAGCTGGGACTGCTGGCGGGCCAGCAAATGCGAAGGCTGGCAGACACGCGCGGCAGCACGGTCCAGCCGCTGGCTGCTGACATCGAGTTGGCGGTCAACGGCGCTTTGCAGCCTCAGCCGGACAAGCTCCAGCGCCCGCAGCCAGACGTCTTGCGGCTGGGCGCAAAGTTCGGCGGCAGCAGTCGGTGTGGGCGCGCGCGCATCAGCGCAAAAATCAGCAATGGTGAAGTCGGTTTCGTGGCCAACGCCACTGATGACGGGTATCGGGCAATCTACGATAGCGCGTGCCAGAGCCTCATCATTGAAAGCCCAAAGGTCTTCCATGGCGCCACCGCCCCGCACCAGTAAAAGTACATCAACTTCAGCACGGTGCACAGCTTTTTGGAGAGCCGCAAGCAATTCGCCTGGCGCTTGAAGGCCCTGCACGCTGGCCGGATAAATCACCACGCGGACATGCGGCACACGCCGAATCAAGGTGCTGACAGCATCGTGCAAAGCTGCCGCACCCAAAGAAGTGATGACTCCCACGGACCGCGGCAGCAGCGGCAGCGTGCGTTTACGGGCGCTGTCAAACAGCCCTTCTGCCTCGAGTTTGGCTTTGAGGCGGGTGAACTGTTCAAACCAATTGCCCTGCCCGGCCTCGAGCATGGATTCGACCACCAACTGCAACTCGCCGCGCGGCTCGTAAACACCCAGCCGACCACGCACCTGCACCAACTGACCATCACGCGGCACAAAGTTGACCAGCGAAGCTGCCCGCTTGAACATGGCACAGCGCACCTGCCCTTGCTCATCTTTGAGGTTGAAATAGCAGTGTCCGCTGGCGGCCCGGGAAAAGCCGGCAATCTCACCCTTGACCGCCACCGGGTTAAAGCGGGCTTGCAGACTGTCGGCGATCGCCCGTATCAATGAGCCAACCGGCCACACCCGAATCGCAGGCGCCGATGCCGAGCCCTCCTCTGGCAAAGACTGATTGATCACTTGATCCATGGACTTGCGAAGTTGTTCAAGATTCATGCGCCTGAAAGTTAGAACGCAAGCTGAGAGCGCCCTGGATGTGCAAAGGCCTAAGCCATAATTCACACCATTGAAATACCGGGAGTCAGCGTTTTGTTCTCGATCATACAAGCCGCAGGCTGGCCCATTTGGCCACTACTGGCATGCTCGGTGCTGGCTTTGGCCGTGGTGATAGAACGGTTTTTAAGTTTGCGCATGGCGCACGTGGCCCCGCCTAAGCTCGTCGGCGAGGCCATGTTGGTCTCACGCCTGTCCGTGCCCTCCCAGGACATCATTGCTCAGCTCGAAGCCAATTCACTGCTGGGCAGGGTGCTGGCGTGCGGATTGCAAGCGCTCAGTAAAAATCCCCGATTGAGCGAAGAAGACCTGCGTTCGACCCTTGAAAACGGCGGTCGGCAAGCTGCCCACGAACTCGAGCGCTACATGGCGGTACTGGCCACCATTGCCTCTGCCGCACCGCTGCTTGGCTTGCTGGGCACTGTGATTGGGATGATAGAAATTTTCAGCGCCCAAGGCACCGGTGTCGCCGGCACCGATAACCCGGTGCAACTGGCACAAGGTATTTCGATTGCGCTTTACAACACGGCTTTCGGGCTGATAGTGGCGATTCCTTCTTTGATTTTCTGGCGCTATTTCCGCGGCAGGATTGAAGGCTATGTGCTTCAAATGGAACTTGCAAGCGAGCGTTTTGCACGCCACTTAAACAGCCTGCGCCAATCTCCATGAAAGCCTGCCGATTCACTGTGAATTCGAGGAAGCTTGCGATATGAAGTTTCGCCAACGCCCAATTGACGAGCCTGAAATCAACCTCATCCCGTTCATTGACGTGTTGCTGGTTCTGTTAATTTTTTTGATGCTCTCAACCACGTACAGCAAGTACACGCAGTTGCAGATTCAACTGCCCGTGGCCAATGCCGAAGCCGCCCGCAAGCGACCGCAGGAAGTGGTGGTCGCTGTCAGCAGTGACGGGCGTTATGCCATCAACAAGACGGTGCTGAACGGGCGCAGCCTGGACGCAGTAACTGCAGCCTTGCGCGCAGCCAACCCCGGCGGGCAGGAAACAGTGCTCATCATCAGCGCGGATGCGGCGGCCAGCCATCAGTCTGTGGTGCTGGTAATGGAGGCAGCCCGAAAAGCTGATCTTTCGCGCATTACCTTTGCCACCCAGAGCGCGGCATCATCAGGCAAGCGCTGAGCGACCGGTACTTCAAAACCTTGATGTCAGCCCTGTCCCAGACTCTGCAACGCGCCTGGATGAAACGCGGCTGGCTGGCTTGCCTGCTTTGGCCGCTGTCGCAGCTTTACGGGGCGCTGTTTGGCATCAGGCGATGGCTGTTTGAACACCATTGGCTGCAAAGCTACGCTGCGGACGTTCCTGTTTTGGTGGTGGGCAATCTGGTGGCCGGTGGCGCTGGCAAGACACCCTTGGTCATGGCCATGGTGCAGCACCTGCAGGCCGCAGGCCGACGTCCCGGTGTGGTCTCGCGCGGTTATGGACGGCTTGGTCAGACTTGTCTGGAAGTGCTGCCGGAGCTTTCTGCACAATTGTGTGGCGATGAGCCGCTGTTGATCAGGCAACGCACCGGCGCGCCGGTTTTTGTAGCCCACCGCCGCAGCGACGCGCTGCAGGCCCTGCTGGCGGCCCATCCTGACACAGACACAGTGATTTGCGACGATGGCTTGCAGCATTACGCCTTGCGGCGCGATCTGAATATTGCAGTCTTTGATGACCGCGGCGTTGGCAACGGCTGGCTGCTGCCAGCCGGCCCGCTGCGTGAAGCCTGGCCGCAGCCTCAACCGCCTTTGCCTGCTAAGGGCCCGCAATCTGTAGCGCCAGTGCATCTGCTGCTGCACACAGGCCGTCAGCCTGCATTTGCCGGCTTCCATTCCAACCGTAGTTTGGCGCGCGAGGCGCTGGCCGCTGACGGCACCCGTGTGCCGCTGCAAAGCCTGCAAGACGAAGACCTGACAGCAGTGGCGGCCATTGCCAACCCCGGCGTATTTTTTGACATGTTGCGCCAGCAGGGCCTAAGGCTCACCCGGACGCTGGCCCTGCCGGACCATGATGCACTATCAGGCGTTCCCCTGTGGGACCAGCGTCAGCGTCTTCTGTGCACTGAAAAAGACGCTGTCAAACTGTTTGCGCTCTACCCGCAAGCCGGCCTGATGTTGCTGGCTGTGCCTTTGGTCTTTACACCGGAGCCGGATTTTTTCAAGGCCTTGGACGAGCGCCTTCGCCCCTTGCTTTCTCCATTACCATCGAGCCATGGACACCAAACTTCTTGAACTGCTGGTCTGCCCCGTGACCAAAGGCCCGCTTGAATACCAACGCGACAAGCAAGAGCTGATTTCCCGCAGCGCCCGCCTGGCTTATCCGGTGCGCGATGGCCTGCCCGTGATGCTCGAAAACGAAGCCCGCGTCCTGAGCGACGAAGAGCTCGGACTTTGAACACGCCTGTCAAGCCGACCGACGGCGAAGCCTTGCGGTTTACGGTTTTGATACCGGCCCGCATGGCTTCGACCCGCCTGCCGAACAAGCCCCTGGCCGATATCAACCGGCTACCAATGGTCGTGCGGGTCGCTAAGCGTGCCGCGCTCAGTAGCGCCGCCCAGGTGGTGGTGGCCACAGACAGCCCGGCGATCGTTCAAGCCTGCCAAGAGCATGGCGTGCGCGCAGTGCTCACGCGCGCCGATCACCCCAGCGGCAGCGACCGCCTGGCCGAAGCTTGTACGCTGCTGGGCTTGCACGCTGACGAGGTGGTGGTCAATGTTCAGGGTGACGAACCGCTGATCGACCCGGCCCTGATCAACGCCGTGGCCAGGCTGCTCCAAGATCGCCCGGATTGCGCCATGAGCACGGCAGCCCACGCCATCGACCATCTGGCCGATTACCTCAACCGCAACATTGTCAAAGTCGTCCTCGATTCACGCAACACCGCCCTTTACTTCAGCCGCGCACCCATCCCCTTGGGCCGCGACTTTGAGGGCACCGCCTGGTGGCAGGCATCAAGCATGCCGCCGCCATTGCGGCATGTGGGCATTTACGGCTACCGCAGCGGGTTTTTGTGCGAGTTTCCGACCCTGCCGCAGGCGCCCATTGAGCAACTCGAATCCTTAGAACAGTTACGCGCACTTTGGCACGGTCACCGCATCGCGGTACACATCACGCAAAATCCGCCCGGTATGGGTGTAGACACCCCCGAAGACCTGGCACGGGTGCGCAGTTTACTGGCCGACCCATCCTGACCCCTCGCAGGCAAGGATTGACCAGACAGTCAGCAATTTTCTAGGGCCTGCATGCTATCCTTGCGACGATAAACGGGCCAGCTTCGAGGCCCATCAAAACGAGACAACGAAGGCTTGCGCAAAGCGGCCGGGCGCAGATTTACCTGAAAGCGAGGACAAGCATGAGACTGATATTACTGGGCGCCCCGGGCGCTGGCAAAGGCACACAGGCCACCTTCATTTGCCAGAAATACAGCATTCCTCAAATCTCCACGGGTGACATGCTGCGCGCCGCTGTCAAGGCCGGAACGCCGCTGGGCGTGCAAGCCAAAAAAGTCATGGATGCAGGGGGCCTGGTCAGCGATGACCTGATCATCAACCTGGTTAAAGAGCGCATCACGCAAGCAGATTGCGCCAAGGGGTTTTTATTTGACGGCTTTCCACGAACCATCCCGCAAGCTGACGCCATGAAGTCGGCCGGGGTCAAGCTTGATTACGTGCTGGAAATTGACGTGCCTTTCGAGGCCATCATTGAGCGCATGAGCGGACGCCGATCGCATGCCGCCTCAGGGCGCACCTACCATGTCAAGTACAACCCGCCCAAAACCAGCGGTGTGGACGACGTCACGGGCGAGCCCCTGATCCAGCGCGAAGATGACAAAGAAGAAACCGTGCGAAAGCGCCTGGAGGTCTACAGCGCCCAGACCCGACCACTGGTGGATTACTACGCCAATTGGGCCCAAAAAGATGCGGCCCTTGCACCGCGATACCGCGCCATCAGCGGCATCGGCAGCGTGGACGAGATCACCGCACGCGCATTCAAAGCACTGGCAGACTGAGCGCCCTCAGCGCTTTGCGCTGCAGACTTCAACCCGATTGCATGAGTGCCAGCATCAAAGCGATGCGGGCTTTGGCAGAGTTCAAACCGGGAGCGGCCGGCAGCGCATCATTTGCCCCTTCGAGGATGCGGCCCTCCGTGCAACGGGTAGCACGCAGCACTTTGACCCCTTGTGCCATGGCCTCCAGCAAGGCCGCTTCCAGGTCCTGGTGAACCGTACCGTTGCCGGTGGTGCTCACCACCAAGCCCTGCACACCGGCCTCAACCAAAGCTCTGACCGCCCAACCATCGGCGCCGGCATGGCTCATCACCACCTCCACACGTGGCCAGCGGGTGTCGGTAAGTCGACCAAGCAAGGCCGGCCTGCCTTCCAACAAACCGGTCGATGCATGCGGCCAGGGCCTTAACTGGCGCAACCGGCCCTCTTCGACATAAGCAATCGGCCCGGCGTCGCCAGCACTAAACGCATTCAAGCGGTAAGGATGAATTTTTTGCACATCTTCTGCGCCAAACACCGCACCGGCACACACAACGCTCACACCGCCAGCCCCCGGGCTCACCGCTACGGCCAACGCGTCCGTCAGATTTTGCGGGCCGTCGGGCACCAGGGCTGTGGCCGGGCGCATGGCACAGGTCAGCACCACGGGTTTGGACGGCATCAGCAGCGCGTGCAGAAAGTAAGCTGTCTCTTCTAGCGTGTCGGTACCGTGGGTGATGAGTACCGCCTGCACTTCTGACTGTGAGAGGTGGTGTGCCACGCGCTGAGCCAGCTTGACCCAGACCTCAAAACCCATGTCCTTGCTGTCGATTTGTGCCAGCTGTTCGACCATGAAGCGATCAGCGCCGCCAACCATCGCGGCAGTCGGTAAACCTGCCAGCAAATCAGCCACCCCCAGCTGCCCGGCGGTGTAGCCGGTATGGTCCAGTGCACTGGCTGCAGCTCCGGCAATGGTGCCGCCGGTGCCCAAAATCACTATTTTTTGACCCATTGCTTGCAAACTTTCAAAAACTGGATAAAAATACAGTTACTGGATATTAAAACAGTAGGCGAACGAAAACTTCAACAGGAGCCATTCCATGACCATCCTCAGCGACATTTCCCGACTGGCCGAAGGACCCAAACTCACGGCACGGCAGCAACAGATCCTGGAGCTGATTCAAAGCGCCATCGCCCGCACCGGCGCGCCCCCTACGCGCGCAGAAATTGCCAGCGAACTGGGTTTCAAGTCTGCCAACGCCGCCGAAGAGCATCTGCAAGCTCTGGCTCGCAAAGGCGCCATCGAATTGGTCAGCGGCACTTCACGCGGCATCCGACTTCGCAGTGACACCCTGCGCTCACTCAATGAGTCACGCAACAAACAGTTTTCCCTGCCCTTGCCAAGCCTGGCCCAGCTCGCCCTGCCCCTGGTGGGTCGGGTTGCCGCCGGCAGCCCTATTCTCGCGCAGGAGCACATTGAGCAAACCTATTACTTTGAGTCCAGTTTGTTTCAGCGCCAGCCCGACTACCTGCTCAAGGTACGCGGCATGAGCATGCGCGACGTCGGCATCATGGATGGCGACCTGCTGGCCGTCCAACAAAATAGAGAAGCTCGCAACGGTCAAATCGTGGTGGCGCGGCTCGGTGATGAAGTCACCGTCAAGCGGCTGCGCCGGACTAAAAACCATATTGAACTCCTACCAGAAAACCCGGACTTCGAGACCATCATCGTGCAGCCCGGGGAACCCTTTGAGATTGAAGGCCTGGCCGTCGGCCTGATCCGCAACACCATGCTGATGTAACTCTGCAGCAAAAACACATTCACCCAAAAATTTTCGCGCCAGGTGGCGGGCGTCGGGTTCTGATGAGGAACCCACACCCTGGTGTTGAGAATCCGTGGCCTCTGGCCCTTTAGAAATCCTGCCTGTGTCATCACTCAATTGGAGTCATCATGGGAACCACTGCTTCATTTTCTTCGGGTCATCTTGCCGGTCTGTGGGCGCCACTGCACGGTTTTTTAAGCTGGTTTGTGGCCGTTCCAGCAAAACTCCAGCTGTCTGAAGAACGCTACTTTCAAAACAAAGCTGGCAAAAGCATGGCGGGTATCGCCAAGCCGGCTCAACAGCGGCCGGTACTGGGGTCCAAACCCCTGACCTGCTTTCAGGCGCGTACCCACGCTGTGCAAGGTCATGCGGCATCGCGCTTGCGGGTTTTGCGCGAGTTTGAACCCGGCGCAAGTCCGGCCTGTGCCGGTCGCATGGTGATCACGGGTCGCATGGCCGACGTTTGCGCTGAACTCGAACGCATGAGTCAGACACAGCGCGCTCATTGAAGCCGGGAGAGTCGGGCCGGGCGTCTGAACACCAGCTCTGAAATTTCAGGCTGTCCGCCCCGGCTGCCTCTTTGGCTTGCAGGCACAATATCAGTATGAATATTGTGATTCTTGATGACTACCAGGACGCCGTTCGCAAGCTGCAATGCGCCTCCAAACTCGACGCCTACCAGGCAAAGGTTTACACGAACACCGTCAAAGGCATAGGCCAGCTATCGGTTCGCCTGAAAGACGCAGACGTGGTCGTTTTAATCCGTGAGCGCACGCACATGCCGCGCACATTGATTGAAAAACTACCCAAGCTCAAACTGATCGTGCAGACTGGCAAAGTCGGTGACCACATTGATGTGGCCGCTTGCACGGAACGCGGCATTGTGGTGGCAGAAGGTGCGGGCTCTCCCATTGCTCCGGCAGAAATGACCTGGGCGCTGATCATGACGGCAACACGTCGCCTGCCCCAGTACATCGCCCACCTTAAGCATGGCGCCTGGCAACAGGCCGGCCTGAAGTCGAGCTCGATGCCGGTTAACTTTGGTTTGGGCACCGTGCTCAAAGGCAAAACGCTGGGAGTCTGGAGTTACGGAAAAATCGGCAAGCTCATAGCTGGCTACGGTCGCGCATTTGGCATGCGTGTGCTGGTTTGGGGTCGGGATGCCTCCCGTGAACAGGCCCTGGCCGACGGATTCGAACTGGCTGATAACAAAGCTGATTTTTTTGCCCAGTCTGACGTACTCACCCTGCATTTGCGTCTCAATGATGCCACCCGGGGCATTGTCACCTTCGAGGACCTGTCGCTCATGAAAGCCACGGCCCTGCTGGTCAACACCTCACGCGCGGAATTGATAGAGCCTGACGCTCTGGTTACCGCCCTCAACAGGGGACGACCTGGAATGGCCGCAGTGGACGTTTTTGAGTCTGAGCCGATCTTGCAGGGCCACTCTTTGCTGCGACTCGAAAACTGCATTTGCACACCCCACATTGGCTATGTCGAGCAAGAAAGCTATGAGCTTTACTTCGGTGCTGCGTTTGACAATGTTGTGAACTTCATCAAAGGCACACCGACGAACATTGTGAATCCTGGCGCGCTCCAGGTTCGCCGCTAAAGCATGCCCACCCGCTATAAAACCATCGCTGTCATCGGTGCCGGCGCCATGGGTCAGGGCATAGCCCGAATCGCTGCTCAGGCCGGCAGCCAGGTCAAGTTGTTCGACCAAGACCCCCATGCCAGCACCCGGGCCCGCGAATCGATATCCGGCCAGTTCGACAAACTGGTGGCCAAAGGCAAGATGGATGCCGCAGCGGCAGCCGCCTGTGTTGCGCGGCTGGCACTGCCCGCCACGCTGGCCGAGCTGAGCGACTGCGAGTTGGTGATTGAAGCAATCGTCGAGCGACTTGAGGTTAAAAAAGCCCTCTT
>Ga0164295_10001140_pt1 | contig 22021 bp, 16 predicted proteins | sample GEODES006metaG_FD_111798 | JGI IMG/M metagenome (GOLD analysis project Ga0164295, IMG submission 111798) | Oligotrophic lake water microbial communities from Sparkling Lake, Wisconsin, USA - GEODES006 metaG | ecosystem: Environmental > Aquatic > Freshwater > Lake | place: USA: Sparkling Lake... | reverse complement strand
CGACGCTAACAACCAGACCTACCGCATCCGCGCGGCATTCTTCGCTGACACAAACGGCGAAAAAATCACCCGGATCACCTCGTACTACAACCTAAAGAAGTGGTGCGAGGTGATCGAAAGTCAAGGGTGAATCAAAGCCCGAAACGTCTCGGCGTTCCCAATCGCCGTAGCATTCACAACTAACGGCGTTGACGAACCGGGAACACTCACGTACTTCCCGGTAGCAACGTATTTGAGCGCAAAGTCGCCGTTTCCGAGGTCAATCCACTCAAACTCTTGCGCCGCGCCGATCGAAGCGCTGTTTGCAATCAGCTGGTCCGAAGCCGCCAGGCTCACGTACTTTCCGTTTGCGGTTGCCCGCAAGGCGACGACGCCCGTTCGAACACCCACCACGGTGAACTTCTCCCATCCAGCTGCCCCGCCTCGGTTTGCAATGAGTGGCTGGTTCCCGGCGTCCTCCGCCGCAACATACATTCCGTTAAGTTGAGCCTGCAAGCTAATCTCTCGCCCTACCGGAATGTCGGCAGCCGCGCCCGTGGCATACACCACCACCCTGAGCAAACTGAAGCCCGCGGAGTCTTCCTGAATCCGCAAGACCTGAATTCCCGCCGGGAGCGTCAAGTTCACGGTAACCGGAGCAAAGGTCATTTCCGACCCGGTATTTGGCACGGCAACCGTCGCCAACGTGGTTCCACCGGGAGTCCGAACTCGGAAGGACTTGCCTGCGGTGGCCGCCCCGACATAAAACGTTGCTTGGTAAGTGCCAGCCCGGGCGACCTGAATCGTGTAGTTCTTCCACTGATTAGGGGCCGTTCCAAATACTCGATAGCGGTTACCCGCCAGCGAAACGGTCGCGATATCAACCGCTTCCGACGGACGGTACTCGCCGCCAACATTCACGGAATCTAGGTCGTGATAGCTCACTCCCTCGCCGCCAAAGTCAAAGTTCACGAGATCCAGCGCCCCTGGGAACCGAACCGGGACACCAAAGTACGGAGTCGAAAGCGCTGTTCCACCAGAAGTTGCCGTGGTCGAAATCGTGGTTCGGGCTGGAACCCTCACCGAGCCGACGGTTGCACCATTCACGTACAACGTTGCCGTCTGCGCCGTCACCTTCGGGTTATAGATCACAAATGTCCGAACCCCGGAACCGGTCCTGAACACTTGGCTCGTCGGAATCGAAGTGTGCGAATCCCAGTCTTGCTGCCCTAGCCCTCGCAGTGCATGGGCTACGTAGTACACCGCGCCGGTGTAAATCTGGTCCGTGGCGATCGGAAGGTTCTCATTCCAATACTGATCAAGCTTTGCCACCGCCGAAGTCGGGTTGATAAGAGATTCGAACCCAAGAACGTACGCGCCGGGATAAGCCCCAAGTCCTGCCGGCGTGTTGGAATCGCTCAACCGAAACCCGCCAGGATTGCGCTTAGCGTTGAACTCGCTCAACTCCGCGCGATCTCGCCAGAGTTGACTGTACTGCTGGGTGGCCGTTCGCAAGTTACGCGCGAGATAGTTGTTCCAATGGTTCGCGGGCGTGTATTGGATGCCGTAGATCCAAGCCGGATCGCCGGAGAAATACGTCGCGTAGGCGATGCCCGTGTCGGTTAAGATGCCGGTCATCCGCGGCCCATAGCTGGCCGGAAAGTTCGTTCCGCGCCAGTCTTGCCAGTACTCGTTGGTAGAAGCGCTCTCCACGGCGTAGCCCATCGCTCCGCAGTCTCGCATCGCGTCATCCCCAAGCAACGAGCCAAGCAGGAACATCCCTACCCACGAGTTCATCGCCTCTGAGCTCGACTCTTGGTTGTTTCCGCCTGGTCCCGAGACTCCGGCTGCCCAGCCATGCCCTTCCCAAACGTCAAATGTGCGCAGGAACGGGAACTGAGTGTCGCTTCGATCCCAGTTTGCATATTGCTTGGCCACCAAACGCATCATCGGACCGTACTGGGTGAGGAACGCCGAGTCGTGCATTCCGAGCAAAGCCGCCGCCACGGCATAGTAGCCGTAATGGAAGTGCAAGTCGTTAAAGGATGAACTGCCAAAGCCAGTGTAGAACCCGACCAAGCCCTGCCAGCCGGGGTACGTAGCGAAGAAGTTCTTTTCTTCACCCGGCGTGTAGGTGAGCCAGTCGCTCATGTACGTGCGCAACTTGGATTGGAGATGCAGCACGGTCGCAGGATCGTTCGACTGGCTCGCAAGCGAAAGATATTGCGCGCTCAGTCCAAATTCCTTGCCTTGCCAATAAGTGTCCGCCCCAATCGTCGGGTGACTTGCCGCAAAGTTGTTCAAATAGGTCGACATTCGTGTCGGCGAATAGTCGTTAACAACGCCTGTCGAACTTGGCTGCGGCAGCACGGGTGCAATGCCCCGGAATGGATACTTCAAAGTGAAGTTGTTGCCCGCCGCAAGGAGTAATTTGCCCCGAACCGTGGCGTACGACGTATTGAACATCGAGAATGCCCGGCTCGTTGTGCGATAGTGGTGCGGGAGCCAGCCCTGCAAGGTTGCCGTGGAAGTACCTTTCAGCGGACTCGCCGCAATCTGCCACGTTGTGCTGACCGTACCGGTGGTCGGTGAATACGACCAGCCATATGTTGTGTTCGTCGGCCGCGCAAATGCGTAGCTTCTGAAGGTGCTCAGCGAGGAAGTACCCGGCAGAAAGCCGTAGACCAGATAACTCGGACGATCTGCCTCAAGCCAGTTTCCGACCACCTTAAACGAGGTGTTGTCTGGCGCGAAGACGCCGTAGGTGTGCGAGATTCCACGGGAATCCACAACATTGAAGCAGAATGCTGCGGATCTAAAGCTTCCGCTCGTTGTCGAAATAGCGTTCCCGTTCGTGTCGATCAACTGTGGGTTGGCACCGACATTGATTCGAGGCGAAACGTTGGCATAACGGGTCCAAACAAACGGGATGCCCCTCGCCAGGGTCGTGTCAGCGCTCGCGCCAGCCGAGTTCGACTGCCGAAAGTCCACCGACCAATCTCCGTAGCCAGTGACCATGGCGCTCGGGACAGTGAGCGTTGTACTGAACCTAGCTTCTGGGTCTTCCGCGCTGTTGGTGCCGATGATTGCCGCGCAAAGCGTAAAGCCCCATCCGCCCGAGCTCGAATCTCGGATCACCAGGCGGGCTCGTTTTCCGGCTTGGGACGTGACATCCCACTTCGTCCAGCGCAAGGTCGCGTCTTGCTGGCCAATCGCGCTGGCCACCACCGTGCCGTCCACCAAGAGTTGCACGCTAGTCTTCTCGGGGTCATTTCCGCCACCGGACTTGACCACGATGTACTTTGTCGAAATCGTGAATTCGGGTGATGTCAGGGTGCCCTGAGTCGTGTCCGTGCCTCGGAAAGTGTTTACGCACGCGTTGCCAAGAAGTCCGGTCACCGGTGGGCTCTGATTCGGCCAGCTACCGCCCTGAATCGGGGCGGTGCCAATCAGATCGCCGGTCGCAACCCAACCTGACGGGTACGTGGTGTCGCCAAAGTCACCCAGCATCGTGTCATCTGCCGACAGCTGAAATCCGGTGTAGTTCTCAATTTGCAGGGCCGGACCTTGCTCGAAATTGCCGAGCGCAAAGCTCGGCCGATCGAGATCATTAGGCACCCAGTTTATCGGGAAGAACAGGTTCATTCCCCGGCGTGTCGGCTGAACCGCCCCGGGCAGGGCATGGAGAACGCCCGCGTTTCCAACTCCATCCATTTGCTGCTGGAACCATTCCGCCGGTGCCCCGGAGACCGCTCTCGATCTCTGACCGATCAGCAGATCGGTCCACCACTGGTTGGTGGGTAGCGCTCGCGTCTTCAGCGCGGGATCAATGTACAGCGTCGCAAACTCGCTGATAATCGTTCCAGGGGTCGGAGCGAAGTAGCCGTCGTCGTTCAGACGGATCGTCGGTACCGAGCTAGCGTATGAGCCTTGGCCTACTGGTACCGCACTCTGCGCCCCCACCATCGCGGCAATCGCCCCAAGAAGCAACGCGCCAACGATCTTTGAGAAACGTTTCTCAACCCTGAGCATGCGCTCAGGATATCAGATGCTGTGGTATGGCGAACTTACTTTTGCTTCATTCGCCGGGCGAGTTCCTGCTTCCAAGCCGCTGCCCACTGGGCCGGGGTCAGGAACTTCGCGTGCCCGTCCGTATAGACCACCGTCCGCACGCCCAAGCCGGAATTCTCTTCCCAAAGCATGATCGTGTCGGCCGGATTCTCGATCATCGGTTGAGACTTGTTCGACAAAGCCGTGTTGTACAAAAGTCTCGACGGACTGCTCGTGTCCCAAGCTGCCGCATTCTTCAAATACGGCATAACGAGATCTTTCGCCTTGGTCGAGGAATCGGCCTTCGGGAAGAAGTCATCGTGATCTGACATGTACATCATCAACGCGAGCCCGACCATTTTTGCGTTATTGAGTCGCTCTGTTTTCGCCGAGGCGGGTCTTGCCTGGTCGTTCATCTGTGCGGGTGCGTCCTTTCCCGTGGGATCGTCCTGGGCTTCTGGGGCAATCGGAGCACTGTCGCCAGCATCAACTTTCGGCGTCATCAGCGCTTCGAGCTTGAGAATGCTCTCCTTTGTTACTGAAGGCTTGGGCGACCACACGCTCACAGCCGCCAGGTTGACGTAAACCTCACTAAACATCAGCTTTGGTGGCTTGGAGTCCGCTGAAATCATCATCGAGACCAAGTCAAGCGTGTACCCCTTGATCGTTCCTTTCGACGCCAGCCCTGCGGCGAACGCATCCGGATCAATCAGTACCGTACCGAGCAACTCGAAAAGCGCCTTTCCACTGGGATCCGAGTTACCGCCACGCATGCCCATTAACATAAACGGGCTCATCGAATCGCCGGTAGACCCGATAGCAACTCCACGCAAGGTATCGGGCAAGTCCTTTACCGAAACCACCTTCGCCGGTTCACGAAGCGCCGCCGCAACATCAATCTGGGCTTGGGCCGAAGCTACGACAAGAATTCCGGCAAGGATCGGAAGTAGACGCATGGAAGATTATTGCCCGGAACTGGCCTAACCGCAAAATTGGTTAGGTCAATTAGTCGAAGGCGACGAGTCATTTACTAGCCGGAGAGATCGCCAGGATTTGCTCTTGGCGGGACTAGCCGGCTGTATCATCTTCGTCCTCAGTTTCGGTGTCTCGGTGTTTTTTGCTCAGCGGTACCTAGAGCCCGGCATCAGCATGGCTGGCATCTGCCTCTGTGGAGCCGCGTTGTCTGCCAAGGCAGTTTTCGCGTCCCGTTCAGCTAACCGCCGCACGAAGTAGTTCTTCTGCCGCCGCGAGTGCTTCCTCCGCCTTGCTCGGATCTTTTCCGCCGGCAGAGGCGTACTCGGCCTTTCCACCGCCGCCGCCGCCCGCGATTGCCGCGACGCCCTTGATCAGGTTGCCCGCGTGAGCTCCTTTGGAAATCGCCTCTGCTCCGACACGACAAACAAACATGACCTTCTCTGGCGTCGAAATCGCGGCGAGCGTCACCTGATTTGGCTTTCCGGCCGCTTCGTTATCAACAAGCGTGTTCGCCATCTTGGGATCAATGTCTCCCAAGTTCTTCCGCCAGAGGACGATGCCGCCAACCTCAACCGTTGACGCCGTATCTTCGCCGCCTTGAAGCTGGGCGAGCTCGGCTTCTTCTCGCCGCTTTCGCTCTTGCTTCAGCTGGTCCAACGCGCGCTCGATTCCGGGTAGCAGCTCCTTAGCCTGGACCTTCAGCATGGCCGCCGCTTCTTTCAGCTTCTGCGCGTCCTCTCGGGCTCGCTCCAGTGCGCTCTCGCCGGTAATCGCTTCGATTCGGCGGATGCCGCTTGCGGCGCTGGCTTCGCTGACAATGCGGAACTGTCCGATTTCGCCGGTAGTTCGAACGTGAATACCGCCGCAAAGCTCCCGGCTGAAGTCGCCGATCTCAACCATGCGGACCTTGTCGCCGTACTTCTCACCGAACAGCGCCATTGCGCCCTTCGCCTTGGCCTCGGCGATCGGCAGGTCCGCGTATATGACAACGTCCGCGTTTCGCAGCAGCTCCCGGTTCACGATCTCTTCGATCGTCGCGATCTCCGCTTCGGTCATTGCCTTTCCGTGCGTGAAGTCAAACCGCAAACTATCTGGCCCAACCGACGATCCCGCCTGCGTCACGTGTGCTCCGAGCGTATCGCGTAGCGCCGCCTGCAACAAGTGCGTGGCGGTGTGATTTCGCTGAATCCGTCGGCGTCGATCTGCATCGACCATCGCCCGCGCCTGCTCTCCGAGCAATCGCGGCGCTTCGGCCGGATCAAGTTCGAGTTCGTGCCAGAAAGTCCCTTCGCTCTTTGTGGTGTTCCGAACCGTGAACTCGCCATTCGGTGTTTCTAGCCAACCCGTGTCTCCCGTTTGACCACCGGACTCGGCATAGAACGGCGTTCGATCCAAAGCCACGCTGACTCGTCCCTTGGCGGTGCGCTGTCGAACGATTCGGGCCATCGATTCAACCGACTGGTAACCCAAGAAGGTCGTCTCCGCCGGGGCATCTGGCAAGGCGATGTCTGCCGACGCGGTGACGCCGCCATAAACGGATTCCAGATTCTGCGCTCCGCGTGACCGCTCCTGAGCTTCCTTCATCGCCGCTTCATAGCCCGGCAAATCGACCTCCACTCCTCGCTCGGCGCAAAGCTCTTGGGTCACTTCCAGCGGGAACCCAAAGGTGTCGTAGAGCTTGAAGGCCATATCGCCGACCAAAACGGAGCCCGATCCTTCGAGCGCTTCATTCAGCAGCTCAACGCCGGTCGCCAAGGTTCGCCGGAACAGCGCTTCCTCATTCCGAAGGGTCTCGACAATCACATCTCGACGCTCGACGATCTCGGCGTAGGCCGATCCCATGGCCTCGACGACACCTTCGTACATTTCTGCCATGAAGGCTTCCTTGATTCCAAGAACGCGTTCTCCCTTGAGGATGGCCCGTCGAATCAAGCGCCGCAGAACGTAACCGCGGCCGTTGTTTGCCGGCAGAATCCCGTCGGCAATGCAGAACGTCGCGGTCCTAATGTGGTCCGCGATGATGCGCTTGGCGGCGGTCACTTCGGGCGACGGCGCCGAAACGACCTTCTGCGCCCCAGCAATGCGAACAAAGATCGGCGCGAAAGCATCCGTATCGTAAACCGTTCGGTATCCGCCAAGCACAAACGCCGTTCGTTCGAGGCCCATGCCGGTATCGATGCTTCGGAAAGGCAGCTCCGGCATGCCGGTCTTCGTGTATCCCTTGCCGGAAGGGTTCTGGTCGCCCTGCCATTCGTAGGTGATGAAAACGTCGTTCCAAATCTCCACCCACTTACCGGCGGATTCATCGCGAAGCCACTCCTCAACGGAGTAAGGCTGCTGCGGGGCCGGCTCATCTGCCGGGACCCAGTAGAACATCTCGCTGTTCGGGCCGCATGGTCCGGGAGGTCCGTTTGAGAACGCCCCTGCGGGCCAGTAGTTGGTGTCCTCGCCAAGCCGGAAAACGTGTTGCGCGCCGCACTCCTTCCAGGTCGATTCCGCCTCGTCATCAATCTCGAAAACGGTGAAGCTGAGGCGATTCGGATCAAGGCTAAGCCATTCCGAAGACGTTAGGAATTCCCAGCTAAACTTGATCGCTTCGACCTTGAAGTAGTCACCGAACGAGAAGTTGCCGAGCATCTCGAAGAAGGTGAGGTGGGTGGCATCGCCGACCTCGTCGATGTCTCCGGTTCGGACGCACTTCTGAACTGTCGTCAATCGCTTGTTCGATGGTTGCGCGACGCCACGGAAATACGGCTTGAACTGGATCATTCCGGCGCCGTTGAACAGCAAACTCTCGTCCAACCGCCCGGTGACGTCGTACGGAATGAGCGACCCGCTTGGATAGCGAGTGTGCCCCTTGGATTCAAAAAATCCCACGTACTTGTCGCGCAACTCTCGAACGGTCATATTGCCCAAAAGGGTACCGGAGTGCTCCTGAATCGGTGAACGCTACACGGTACGGTATGGCATGGATCATTACGACATCTGGGTCGATCTGGCTCCTGGGGTGAAGGACCTTGACTTCGTGGCCGCCGTACAGGCATTCTTGGGCAACTTTGTGGACGCGGGGCAGATTGCCGAGTACCGCATTGCGCGGCGGAAGTTCGGGTTTGCGCCACCTTGCCTTGCGGAGTTCCATATCCGAATCTCGGTGAACAATCTAGCCCAGCTCGACGAGGCCTTTTACTCGGCCGCGACGCGAGAAGACCCGGTGGAGTCGCTTCATGCGGCAGTGTTCTCGAAGGTTGTCAACTTCAAGTCCGCGCTTTATCGGGATTTCCCTGACGCAGTTCGGAAGGTCTGATTTGTTTCCGACCAGCGGGCGGTTGAGTCACTAGTTAGACGAGAATCACTCTTGTGGATTGGCACGAGTGGAGCTTGGACGGGGTTTTGTGGTGGCTGTCAGATTTGCGTTGGCCGAGCTTTCGGCGGCGAAAGAGGGACCGATGGAGCTGATCTGCCTCGTGCTGGAATGGCTCGGCTTCGCGTGGGACCTTGTCATCGGAGCCGCGCAAGTTGTTGACGTTTGCCGTGATATCCGTGACCGATCTAACAACGACCTTTGGAACTGATGCAAAACCTCGTAGATTCAGACAAAATGCCTCTTAACATGCCAGCAACGACGCCTTCGGCACGATCTCTCGGTGACGTCCTTCGTCAACGGGTCAAGGAGATTCCGGATAAGGTTGCCATGATGGTTCCGCCGGAGAAGGGGAACGGCGACTTTAGTTCCATCACCTTTGCTCAGCTTGGCGAGCGGGTTCGGCAGATCGGCGGAACGCTGAAGTTTCTGGGCTTCCAGAAGGGCGACCGGCTTGGGCTGTTTAGCGAGAACTGCGCGGAGTGGGGGCAGTTGGATTGGGCTTGCCAGTGCCTGGGCGTGATTCTCGTTCCGGTTTATTCCAGCCTTCCGGGAGACCAGGCCGGGCAGATTTTGCAGGATGCCGGGGCAAAGTTGACCATTACCGGGACCGAGGAAATGGCGCGGCGGATTCCGGATTTCCCTACGATGCCGCTGAAGGGCGAAGGGTCGCTGATGCAGATGTCGGCGCACCACAACCTGAGCCTGGCGGAGTGGAACGAGGCTATCGATGCCGTTGAGCCCGATGATGTTTGCACGCTGATTTACACGAGCGGCACGACGGGGCACCCTAAGGGGGTAATGCTGCCGCATCGGGCGGCGATTCATGTCATCGACGTGGTTCCGAAAGAGATCAACCTTGGGCCGGGAGATATCTTTTTCTCCTTTCTGCCCATGAGCCACGTATATGAGCGGGTTGCCGGGCAGTTTTTGCCGATCGGGACCGGAGGCACCGTCGCTTACGCCAAGAACTTGGCTTCGATTGGCAACGACATGATGAAGGTTCAGCCGACCGTCATGCTCTGCGTGCCGCGGTTCCTGGAATCGTTTTTCGACCGGGTTACCGATTCGGTGAAGAAGTCCTCGCCCCTGAAGCAGAAGCTGTTTCACTTCGCTTTTACTCAGGGCGTGAAGCGGGCGAAAGGCGAGTTTGCGCCTTTTGCGAACCTTCTCGACAAGATTGTCATGGAAAAGGTCCGAGCCCGAACCGGGGGGCGGATGCGCTACTTCGTGAGTGGCGGGGCAGCTTTGCCTCCGCATGTGGCGGAGGTTTACATGGCACTGGGGCTTACCGTTATTCAGGGCTACGGCCTGACGGAAACCGCCGGGGCCAGCATTGTGAACCGGCCAGATCGCAACAAGTACTGGACCGTCGGTGAGCCGCTTGATATTGAGGTCAAGTTGGCCGAAGACGGCGAGATCCTTTTGCGGGGCACAACGTTGATGCTCGGCTACTACAACCTTCCTGAGGAGACAGCGAAAGTCATCGACGAAGACGGCTGGTTCCATACCGGCGACATTGGCGAGTACGAAGGGGTCCACCTCAAGATCACCGACCGTAAGAAGGACATCTTGGTCCTCGGGAACGGGAAGAACGTCGCGCCGCAGCCGATTGAGAACCGCCTGAAGCAGAGTCCGCTGATCCAAGAGGCGGTTGTTTTTGGCGACGGAATGGAGTACTGCGTTGCCCTCATCGTTCCTGCCGCCGACCGGATTCGGGAAGCATTGGAACTGCCCGAGAACGCCGACCTGACCACCAACGAAAGCGCCCGAAAGCTCTTGAAATCGGAGATCGACCGCTACAACAAGGTTGGCGCGAACTTCGAAGCGGTCAAACGCTTCGCCATCCTCCCCCACGCCTTTACCCTCGACTCCGGCGAACTAACGCCGACCTTCAAGGTCAAACGCAAGTTCGTGCGAGAGAAGTACGCGGAGATACTGAAGTCGCTGGACGTGTGATTTCGGGCCCCAAAAATTTATTACTTAATGTTCCCGCCTTAGGCGCGAAACATAAATTTCTGCGGATAGGGGTTGTTTGGAGTTTTGTTGCACAATTCTAAAGGGCTCGAGAATCGGGTTTTTCAACCAGGGATTTTCACGTCGTATGGATGCGTTTCTCTTATCTAAGAAGTCAAGTTTGGAATTCTGCATCCAGCGGGCCCGAGCCTGTGTGGCCATGCCTGCGGGGATTCCCTTCGAACAAAATGAAACGCTGCAGGATGCGGCAGCGCTGAGCGTCTTGCGAGCAATTGAGCTTGCGATCGGTGTTGCGAACCACGCCGCTCAGGCACGAAACCTGGGAGTTCAGGAAGATATCAGGTCCGGACTTACAAGGTTCGTAAATCACGGCCTAATCAGCGGAGAACTCGCGCACGAGCTACGAAATTTGGTTGCGTTTAAGGAAACGGTGACCCGCACAGAGCTGGACCCGAAGGCGCTTCAGATCGTCGTTGAGACGAAGCTAGACCATTTGGTTGGCTTTTTCGATGTGATGCTAGATCAGACAAACCCCAACAATTAGCTATGCTTGCGTTGGTTAAAAGTCTTCAAAGTAAAGACTCCGCACGATCCCAGAGTTCGATGGTGAGTGCCAAACTTTCGCAGTGAGACTTTGGGGCTCAATGTGTTCGATTTGCTTTGACGAGCTGGTGCCGCACTTGGGTCAGGTGACCGAAGTGTCGCTGAGTATTTCTGTCAAGTCGATCGGACCTTTCGGAGGCACCACACCTGATAGCGACTGGGCGTTTGGCCTTTCTGGGCTCGGTCCCAGTAACCTCGTCCAGTTCCCAAATCTTGAGCGGACGTTCACCGGCGTTACGGGTTCGCTTCAGTTTCAGAACGAACTAAGGTCACAAGCGGTGATTGATTCCCGAATTCCGCTAGCAGTACGAGACTCATACAATGGGCCATTTCTTGCGCATCTGCAGGACTTCCTGGATGGCGCGGATCAGCGCAATTGTGAGGCGCTCGGTACGTTGTCCGTCGCTAGCCGCGAACTTAGTGCTTCGAACCACAGTTTTCTTCCGGTGCGCGTGCTTCGACTCCAGTCGCTGTGCCTTAGAACGGGCTACCCTCGGTTTGGGGAATGGTTTGACGTGACCCGCTACGATCACCTCGGATCAGATCCCGATCTGATCGCGGCGCCGGTGTGCGTTGCAGAGGTTGAACTACTTGCGTAGCTTGTTGGATCACAAGTAAGTGCCATAAAAATCCAAGAGCAAACATAGGCTTGAAACTTGAACCCTGGCCGCCCGGCCGGAAAATAGAGCGGCGGTTCGCATCTTCCCACGCGAAACCCGCACGTTTGCTCAATCGGGTATGCATCGCGAATGGCGTTCGTCGCACTTTTGCTGATTTCACAAAGCACCGCTGCCCAGGCTCCGGCGGCGCAAGCACCGGCCGTTGATACTCTTGCGGTTGAGAGCTATCTCAAGCCGGCAAAGCCGATCATAGAGGCGGCGATGGCGCCTTGGTGGCAGAACGTGTCGCTGACGAACCTCAACGCGCAGGGGACCTACTCCCTCATCGTCGACCGCGATGGGCCGCCGACGTTGGCACGCATGGCAGTGCCGAGCGAGAACTTGGCCGGAATCCAGATCGACACGCGCGGGCTTCGGGATCGGGCGACTTACATTCGAAGCGCGTCCGGAATGCGATTCTTCGACTTCGCCAACCAGCGATTTGTTAGCGTCGAGCTACCGAAGACCGCTCGGTACAGCGACCCGGTGTGGGGCCCAGATGGCGAGACGATCGCCTTTTTCACCCACTTTGAAGACCGGACTGAGGTCTGGACGGCGAATGCCAAAACCGGTCGAGCCAGCGCCGCGACGAAAACCCCGGCTCTGCCGACGCTTTGCGGCGAACTGGAATGGACCCGAAACGGCCACCTCGCGGTGATCCTTCAGCCAGACGGGTTCAAGCGACCAGCGCCGCGAGAGGCGGTCGCCAGCAGTCCGCGAATTCAGACCGCCGACAGCAAGCGCAACAGCCTTCGAACCTACGCCTCGCTCCTGAAAACCACCGAAGACCAGCGGCTCCTGGAGAGCTACACCACCGGCCAACTTGCGGTGGTGAAACCTGGCGGTCCGGTCCAGAAGATCGGGAAGCCCGCCATGTGGAAAACCATCTCCGCTTCGGCCAACGGCGAGTTTGTGCGCGGCACATTTATGACCAAGCCGTTCTCCTACTTGGTCCCCGCGAGCAGCTTCGGCGAGCGTGAAGTCATCGTGGACAAAGAAGGAAAGGAGTTGGTGGAGCTGAGCAAGCGCGCGCTGCGCCTTGGCGAAGTCGATCCGGCCGCGGCGGTAGCCACGCCACCTCGCGGTCCCGGTGCCGGTGCCGCGCCAGCAGCTCCCGCAAGAGAAGACGATTCCAAGCGCACCATCGCCTGGCACCCGGAACTCGACGCGCTGACCTTCCTGCAACTCGGACCCGCGAACGCGGATCGAAAGCGAAAGGACCGGCTTGTTCTCTGGAAAGCTCCGTTCACCGATAAGGATCAGACCGACATCTTCGAGACCGAGGGCCGCATCTCCAGTGCGAGATTTGGACTCACGGTGAACGACCTGTTTGTCAGCCAAAGCGTCGAAAACCGGTCTCGAACTGATTACGTCGTGCTGAAGTCCAGCACGCCAAGCGTCACCCTCTTCACGGGCGGCGGCGGCGCACCAGCAGGCCCAGGAGCCGGCGGTGGCCCGGGTGCCGGCCAAGGTGGCGCTGCGAACGCGGGTGCGGTTTCCTTGGTCACCACGGCCAACGGTCGAATCCGTATGTCGGCAGACCGCAAGTTCGCCTTCCTCTCGGGAACAAAGACGAACACCGCCGACGACCAAGGCCCACAGCCGTACATCGAGCGAGTTGCCCTCGCCGATGCAAAGAAGGACCGAATCTTTGAAGGAAAGATGGATGCCTACGAAACGGCGCAGATTCTCGATGACATCGCGACCAAGTTCCTGGTCACGCGACAGTCGAAGACGGTTCCGCCGAACAATTTCATCGTTTCCGCCGACAATCGAGACGGCACCGCGCTGACGTCGAACAAGGACTTCAACCCCGACCTCACGAATGCCGTTCGCGAGAGCATCACGGTCACCCGCGCGGATGGAATGAAGTTCCAGGTTCGAGTGACGATGCCGGCCGGTTCCTACCGACGTCCCGCGTTCTTCTGGTTCTATCCGAACGAGTACGTCGACCAGGCGGCCTACAACCGAACCCTTCGCGAGCGAAACCCGAACCTGTTTAGCCAAATCAGCGGCGGCAACAAGGCGATTCTGCTCCGAGCTGGATACGTCTTGGTCGAACCTGATTGCCCGATCTTCGGACCAGTTGGTCGGCAGAACGATAGCTACGTTCCACAGCTTCGAAACAACCTCAGCGCGGTTCTGGACGAACTTCACGAAAAAGGCTGGATCGACCGAAAGCGGGTCGGTCTCGGCGGACACTCCTACGGCGCGTTCTCGACGGTAAACGCAATGGTTCACACGCCGTTCTTCAAGTGCGGAATTGCGGGAGACGGAAACTACAACCGAATGCTCACGCCGTTCGGCTTCCAGACCGAGCAGCGACAGCTATGGGAGGGCCGAGAGATGTATCTCAACATGAGCCCGCTTCTTTACGCCGAGCAGCTCACGGGCGCGTTGCTGATGTACCACGGCGAAGAGGACCAGAACCTGGGAACCGCGCTCATCAACAGCGAGCGACTCTTCACCGCGCTTGAAGCGCTAGGCAAACCATCGGCGCTGTACATCTATCCGTACGAAGATCACGGCCAGATTGCGAAAGAAACGATGCTGGACCAGTGGGCCCGCTGGGTGGCTTGGCTGGATAAGTATCTGAAGCCTTGATCGGTTCGAAGCGCGACATCGAAATTAGATGAACGCGCTTCGCGAAGATTGTCGTCAGAATAGTTCAGGGCTCCGTTGCCCTGAACTATTTTTTGTATGTTGAAGTTAAAGGGAGTTCTAGTTGGGGCCGGAGTGATGGCCTCGGCGTGCGCATTGGCGCAAACGCAGTTGTTGCGAGTGGAGATCGGGTCGATTCGCGAGCGAAACACCATCGCGCAGCGGACCGATATGGCGGTGAAGAAGGTCGCCAAGCGATTTGCCGAACTCACGGCCAAGAACCGCGCAAAGGGCTGGAAAGGCGACGCGCCGTTCTCTATGCCCATGCGGGTCGAACTGACGGAGAACGGCAAGGTTTTGCCCCCACCGACGCGTAGCAAGCACGCTGATCTCGCGCTAAGCTTTGACTCGACCTTCCCGGCGGAATACCGCCAGTTCCTCCAAGACACTTACACGGCGGCGAAGCCGACCCTGGATGCCCTATTCGGAACGCCGGTGGTCGGTGGCGCGGTTTCGGTGGTGAACTACGACACAGATATCGGAGACCGAAACGCCATTGCTGGCGGCTATTACGTGCCAAACAATGGTGCCGGACAGCGCCAAATCCGCTTCCCAATCTATTTGAGCCAAGAGGCGGCGGCGGTGAACTTCCTCCACTGCGTGCTGCTGGCGTACCAAGGAACGACGCCATACGCTTTTGATGCCTTCCAGGAAGGTTTGGCGAGAGCGGTTGTGGCACGAGTCGCGCGGACTTCGGGCGTTATTCCAGGTGCTGATGCGGAGTCGATCGAACAGGTTTTGTATAACAGCTACGAGGTAGCGGGCTTCTACGATTGGTACAACCAGCGCGCCCTAGGTGGTTCGGTCTTTATCGCTCCAAACCTGATTCGAGAGGCTCTGCCGCTGGGCGGAACTTATGGCGGCCTTTACTTGCTGCGCTACCGCATGGCGGGCTCGGTTTGGGCGAAGGTTCTGGCGGAGTATCCGAGCTTTCCCGCGGAGTTAAACGCAAGACTCGCGGCGGACCCAACGATTGCGAACAGCGAATCGAAGTTGCTCGCCGCGGGGCAGAGCATTCTGAACTCGCTTCGAGCTTCTAACGCGACGATCGAAGGCTTGAGCTTCGCCGAGTGGGCGCAGCGGCAGTACATCTTGGAGACCTCAAACTCGGTCGGCACCAAGCTGATGTCACAAGTCACGCCCATCACATCCGGGCTGGCCGGGCCAGATTACGGAGTGTTCAACGTGGAGTTGCACTACTTCCGGCGCGAGCAGAACGGAAACGAGATTCTGCTTTCCGGCACTTGCTACCCGGTGTTTTGGGACACCCTGTTTAGCAACCGAATCAGCACCAGCGCGCAAGATGACCGAATGGACATTGCCGGTGCCTACGGAAGCGTCGGCCCGAACTTTACCGATGCACTCGGCGCGCCATACCGCGTGAACATCGACTTGCCGGTAGGTGACCAGATCGTTCGTCAGTACTTGCCGGTGGGCAGTATTGCGACGGCGAGCCTGGTTAAGGAGCGCAATTTCTTCGGCACCTTTGCCGGAGCAAACTTGAATGCGCCCGGAACTTACTTGGTGCAGGCGTTCTTGGACGTTACGCAACCGCCAATCGCGCAGGCCACGCTTACGAACTACGCTTTTGGTGAACTGGTGACTTCGGACGCGTTCTTGCGCAGTCGGTCGCTGGTGATTCGCGTCATCAATCGGTCCCCGGCCGGTGCAGAAACCACGGTGTTAGAACGACGTGTGAACAAGGGCCCCGGTGCTTTGGCATTGGATCTTCGGGCGAATGAGTTCACGAGCTTCACGATTCCCGGCGGAATCAGGAAGGGGATTCAAGCGATTGGTTTGCCGCTTGAGCCGTTTAGCTCAAGCCCACCGAGCTTGCTGGGGATCACTTCAGCCGATCTGCTACTTGCCCGCTACAACCCTTCGACGGCGAAGTATGAGGGACACCCCGAGATTGGGCCGTTCCAAACCGGTCAAGGCTTCCTTCTGCGCGCCCCCGGAAACTCCCTGTTGACCGTCTCTGGGCGACGCGAGGTCGGCCGTGGAAGTTGGGCGTTAAAGCCGGGTTGGAACTTGGTGACGCTGCCGTTTAACTCGGCCTTTGACATCACGAACGCGCAGGTGATGACCGGTACGGGCTTCCCGCAGACGTGGACCGAGTCCGTCGGGACGATCGTTGGCTCTGGGGTGTTCTCGCTTTCGGTGGGAGCGCCAGACCCGAGCAGCGGAGCGCCCGAGACCGGCTCGTTTAAGGGCGCCTCCGGGCCGCTTCAGCCTGGGACGGCGTACTTTGTGCGATGTCTGTCGAGCCAGGGTGCAGTGGTGAGCTTTAACGAGAACCTCAGTGGTGTTCCGGCACGGAGCGCGGTCAAGGCGCCAAGTCTCAAGTGGCAAATGAAGCTCGACATCTCGGGGCCGGCGGGTTCGACTGACTGCTTCATTGCTACGAGCGCATCGGGCACTCAGGGGTTTGATGCCAAAGAGGATTCGACTTTGCCGCCGTCCATCGGAGGGTTCCAAGCGAAGTTGGACGGCACTGCGCCGCTTTACCGAGACGTTCGGAAAACCGGAAGTCAACAAATTTATATGCTTAAACTTGACCAATTGATTCCTGGAAAGGAGTACAGCATCCAGATGACGCCAGATATCGGTTACACGAACTGGGTGACCTTGTACGACCCGACCGCACGGACGAACTTCCGGCCGTACAAAGGAAATACCTACAAGTTCCGCGCGAAGAAGTCAGTGCAGGAGTTCCGCATCACGGTGGTGGGCGCGTGAAGTTTGCTCGCTACGCACTAATGGCGGCCGTGCTGATTCTGCTACTCGCCTGCGGCGGAGGCGGGGGCGGCGGTTCCTCCACCGGCACGACGATTACGCTGACGGGGCGCATCGTGAGCGTGGTGACCACGGGACCGCTCAATCCGGCGGCCACGGTGAGTTCGGGTTCGGCATCGACGACGACGCAGCTCGGCGATGGCTCGTTTAGCTTGGATACGCCCACCGGCGTGACCTCGATCACGAGTAATAACGGCACCTCCGGGTTCGGTCCGTTCACGTTCACATTCCCGGCGGCGACGGCGACAACCGACCTTGGGGACCTTTACGTTGGCCCCGAGAACGTTCGGGTTACCGGCACGGTGCGGAACTCGGTTACGAATGCGGTGATTCCAAACGCAACGATCTCCTACGCGGGTCGAAATGCGACAACGAACGCGTCGGGACAGTTCACGTTGGTTGATGTGGCGTACTCGAGCGCGACCCAAACCGGATTCTGGGGGATCTTTGGCAACGTTGCCGCCACGGGCTTCTTTGCTTCGGACTTCACCGCGAACGGAAAGACCGCAAGCTCGGGACTGGTGACGGTAGACGACATCTCGCTCGTTCCGGTCTCTGATGATCCTCCCGGAACGCCCTACAATATTTACGGTCAGGTTCTGCCGGCAGCTACAGGTGAGTCGGCGACGGTGACGCTGTCTCAGGGGGCGACCACGGTTCGGACCACGACGGCAGGCACGAACGGTACGTTCTTCTTCTGGGTTCCGGCCGGCACGTACACGATCGCGGCGACGAAAGACGGAGTGAATAGCCCCGGGGTGAACGTAACGTTAACCAGCAATAATCAGATCGTTCGAAAAGATGTCAACTTCTGAAACTGCCCAGATCGCGGCTCGCTACCAGAACCAGCGTCGGCTGCTTGCCGTTGGCAAGTGGTTCGGCGCGGCGGCGCTGATGGCGGCGAGCGTGTGGGTGGTTCAGTGGTCGCAAGAACTGGCGAAAGTGGACCCCTTCGCGGGTCTCCGGCCTCGGCAAGTTCCGGGGCTTCGAGAGGAAGTTGGGATCAAGCTGGAGGACGTCGAGTTTTCCTACTACCGAAACGGGAAGCTCTCGACCAAGGCGGATGTAGACAAGTTTGAGATCATTCGCGACCGGATCACTTACGAAATGACCGGCGTTCGGAATGGGGTGATTTCCCAGAAGTCGCCCGAAACCGGGCCAATCCAGTTTGCGGCGGCGACGGCGCTTTGGCGAAACGATACGAAGGCGCTGGAAGTACGCGGGCAAACGCGGATCGCCGGGAAGGATTTTGACTTCAAGACGAATGCCCTCACGATTGACGAAGTGAAGCAGTTGGTGCGGATGCCAAAGCCGATTTCCGGCCGCCTGAAGGGTGGGATCGCCCGGGCCGAAAGCGGCAGCGTGAACCTGAATACGGAGGCGTTTTCCGGAAAGTCGATCCGATTTATTGGGCCATTGCCCGGCGTTGCTCAGGATCCAGATGTCCCACAAGACGCGAAGCGCACGGCATGGGATGTGCGGTCGGACAAGATGGATGACAGCGGCAAAGAGACGCGGATCATGACCCACATCGATGCTTCGGCGACCGACGGTGAGGTGCTGATCAAGGCTCCGAAGATTCTGCTGGACCGCAAGACGGATGTTCTGACTGCTTCTGGGCGCGTTTTCTATTACAGTGGCAAGGCGAACATCGTGGCAGATTCGGTGGTTGTCAACCGGAAAGAGAAGCGCGCAGTGTTTACCGGCAATGTGGTGATGCTGGTTAAGAAGAAAGACGAGGAAACGAACTACAAGCCTCAAGAAGAGGAACTGCCACCGTTTAAGCCGCTGGTCCCGGATGAGGTCAAGGTCAACCGGCCAGAGGACAGCTTTGGTCCGAGCCAAGAGGAAAAAGACCTGGACAAGAAGTTGCGAGACGGCGAGACGCTGCGTGAGTACCCGCTGACTTTGCTGGCGAAGAATATTGATTACGTGTACCGAAAGGGGGCACGGTTCGCAAAAATCACTGGTGAACCGCAAGGGAAACAGAGCTTGCCCGGTGACCGTTGGCGACAGGTTTGGACATACGAAGCTGAATATAACGGCGAGACAGAGATTCTGAAGACGTTTAGCCGAGAAGGCAAGTTTGAGTCGCGGATGAAGAACAGCATTGGCGACGATTTGGTCGCCCGAATCTTTACCGTTCACACGAAAGAGGGCGACGAGCGGTTCTCAGCGGAGAAGATCAAGGGCCGAGTTTATGCCGACCCAGACGAAGACCTGCCGCGAGACGAGAAGAAGAAAACGACGGGAACGACCGGCGGCGGTTAGTTCATCAGGGCCGGGTCGGTCATCCCGAGCTCGGCAAACGCACGGTTTCGGATTTGGCAACTATCGCATCGCCCACAGGGACGGCCATTTTCGTCCGGGTCATAGCAACTGTGGGTCTTCGAGTAGTCGACCCCAAGCCGTAGACCTTCGCGGACGATGTCGGTTTTCGTAAGGTGGACGAGCGGGGCGTGGATGGTGATCTCCGCGCCTTCGACTCCTGACTTTGTGGCCAACCGCGCCATTGTCTGAAAGGCTTCGATGTACTCCGGGCGGCAGTCGGGATAGCCGGAATAGTCAACCGCGTTGACGCCGACGAAAATATCGTTTGCACCGACGACCTCGGCGAAGCCGAGCGCGATGCTGAGCATCACGGTGTTTCGGGCGGGGACGTAGGTGACCGGAATTTCGCCCGCCATCGTGCTCTCATCCCGGTCCTTTGGCACGTCGATATCGTCGGTTAGGGCGCTGCCGCCAAGTTTGTCAAGTTCAACTTTTACAAACCGATGGTCGGTGACGCCTTGGCTGGTCGCGGTGGCGCGGGCGGCGTCTAGCTCAACCGCGTGGCGCTGTCCGTAGGTGACGGTGAGGGCGCAGGGATCGAAGCCTTGCTCCTTTGCCATGGCGAGAACGGTGGCGCTGTCTAAACCGCCGCTAAGAAGAACCACACATTTCCGCATGTCGGGTTATTCTGCTGCAGCCTCTGGCTCAACGGGGTCAAGGCCATCGACGAAAACGCTGAGGACGGTGGTGTTGTCCGAGCCGCCGTCCTGAAGCGCGAGGCCAATGAGGAACCAGGCGAGCTCGGACGGCCCGAGGCGCGACATGGCATCGCCAATTGCCGCGTCGCTCACGTGGTTGGTGAGCCCATCGCTGCAGAGGATGAACCGGTCACCAGCGCGGAGATCGTGCTTTTCGACGTCGGGAACGAGGAGGTCTTCCGCACCCACGGCTCGAGTGAGCACGTGGCGGTGGGGGTGAACTTCGGCCTCTTCCTTGGTCATCGAACCAAACCGAATGCTCTCTTCGACGAAGGTGTGGTCACGCGTCAATCGCTCACAATTTCCGTCGCGGAGTCGATAGAGGCGACTGTCGCCCGCTTGGCCAACCCAAATGCTGTTTTCGCGGATGATCAGTGCAGTAAGCGTGGTGCCCATGCCGCGACGGCCCTGGACCGATCGGCCGACGTCGAGAACGTAGCGATTAGCCGCGCGGATCGCGGCGATGATGGCTTCGATCGGTTCTTCGGCACTATGGCTGTAGTAGACGTCGATGAAGGTTTTGGCGGCGAGCTCGCTGGCAATTTGCCCGGCGGCGTGCCCGCCCATTCCGTCGCAGACCAGGAAGGCGGAACCTCGCGCGGCGAGAACCGCGTCGTCTTGCGGAATGTAGTACTCAAACTTGTCTTCGTTGTTCTCTCGAACCCGGCCGAGGTCGCTCTTTGCGCCGACCCGGAGCCGAACGCGGGTGGAAAGCTTTGCCGGTTGAGTGAGCTCGGACGGGGCATATTCAGCCGTGATGTCATCCGGCGCGGTTGTTTCCAAAACGGTTTCGTCCATGGGTCACTCGTACGACGGTTACAGTCGTTCGGAAGGTTTACCCGCCGGGGAAGAATCCGAATGTTCGTCAGGCGTTGGGCCGAGTGGCGATGTAGGTTGTCACCGCGGCAGCGGTCGCGACGAGCGCGACGGAGATCAAGATGGCGTTGGTTCCGGGATAGTGCTTAAACGCTTGGTACACCGAGCCACAGATTGAGCCAACGAGTAGAAAGATGATGATCTTCTTGGTTCGAGGCTTGATGGCGCCGGTTTCGTCCCATTGGCGGAGGGTGGGGCCCATGGGGGTTTTGTGGAGCAGCCAGTACTCCAGCTTGGCGTTCGAGCGACGGAAGCAGTTCAGGGCGAGGATGAAGAAGATGGTGCCGGGCATGACGGGCAGAATCAGCCCGATGTAGCCAAGCGAGACAAACACCAGACCAAGACCGAAATAGATCGGCCGGATCCAGGAATGGCTTTGTCGCATCATTTTCGCCATGATCATTCATAGCTTGGGTGAGAATCCGGCACGCATGCTTGCACTCGTTGATGATCAAATCAAGAATGTGATGCTTCGCGAAAAATCACCTTACAAATGGAGTTCCATCAGGAGCAGCGGCTTTCGCATCACGAGTCGCGCGCCGGCGCGCTCCATTTCTAAGTTCGCGTTTCCGCTTGAGGACATTCCGATCACGGAAAGCTGCGGGAAAGCCGTTAACACCTCGGTCAGTTTGCCGCCGTTCGTGATGCCACCCAGGAAGTAATAGTCGAGGAAGGCATAGTTGAATTCAGAGAACTCGAGCGGGACGGGGCCGTCGATTCCGATGCCGGTGGCTTTCGTTGGCTGTAGCATCGAGATACCTAAGGCTGACGTCACGGAATGCCCGTACTCCTCCAATCGCTTGGTAATGCCAAGGAGGGCGGGCCGAAAATCTTCCACCACGAGCACCCGTTTCGGCTCCTTGCTGAGCCCCAAACTTTCAAATAAATCTATCTTAGACATAGAGTGTCACGCAAAAGCGTTATTGCTTCAATCGAAGCTAATTCCGATACTAGACCTAAGTTAAACGGACGAAGCCGCTTTAGAGCCTAGCCGCTAACGGAACGAAAGCAACAGACAGACACTTTGCCCGCCTTGAGCGGGCATTTTTCTTTTT